>Ga0255774_10001546_pt1 | contig 18867 bp, 13 predicted proteins | sample 101ome_17_FD_179972 | JGI IMG/M metagenome (GOLD analysis project Ga0255774, IMG submission 179972) | Coastal salt marsh microbial communities from the Groves Creek Marsh, Skidaway Island, Georgia - 101407AT metaG (version 2) | ecosystem: Environmental > Aquatic > Marine > Intertidal zone >...
GCCAAACAAGGAAGCGAAGATGATCACTGTCAAAAGTGATACGCTGACGGTGAGCGTGACTAATTGGCCATAGCCTAAAATCAAGCCGGCGCCCATCATAACGGCTGCCAAAATAAGTCCATTGACCAAGCCCACGGACAATTCCTTGAACAGCTTCTTCGTCATATTGTGATCCGCCTTGTTACTGGCCAACGCCTGCACTACGATTGCCGAAGATTGTACCCCAACGTTCCCGGCCATCGCCGCAATGAGCGGCATAAATAGAGCCAAGGCCGGTACGCTTTCAATATCACCCTCGTTTTTCCCCAACATCAAAGCCACGATTAACCCACCAAATAAACCAATGAGCAACCATGGAATACGAGCGCGTGTAATGTGCAATACAGTATCGTCGCTCTCTACCTCGTCGGTCAAACCCGAAGCTAATTGGTAATCGCGCTCCGCCTCTTCACGGATGAAATCGACTACATCATCAAGCGTAATACGACCCAACAATTCCCCAGCGGCATTTACTACTGGAATGACAAAAAGGTCATATTTCTGCATGGTATTGGCCACTTCCTCTGCCGGTGTAGTGGACAGCACTGTATGTTGAATAGGCGTATAGAGTTCGGAAATATTCTCCGTGCGCTTGGCCGTCAAAAGCTTTTTCAAGCTCAATGTACCCACGAGAATATCATCTTCGTTCACCACATAGACAGCATGCACTCGATCGACATTTTCCGCCTGTGTTCGCATGGCTGCCACACATCGAAGCGCTGTTAAATCTTTTTGAACTTTCACGTATTCCGTGGCCATCAAGGCACCCGCGGTATCCTCCTCATGGGTGAGCAGCTGCGCAATTTTCTTCGCCTGCTCCACATCGTCCACCTTCGAAAGGACCTCCTTCGTCAGCTCTTCCGAAAGCTCAGAAAGCATGTCCGCCGCATCATCACTATCCATGTTCTCTACGAGTTCATGGGCGATATCTTCCGAGGTATAGCTTTTCAGTAGGTCGGTACGGATATCTTCATCGATCTCTACAAGGATATCTGCGACCAACTCAGCGTCGAGTTTTTCGAGAAAAAATTCAATTTTTTCAAGGTCCCAAGCTTCGAGTGCCTCAGCAATATCGGCAGCATGCAAATCCATGGTGTATTCCACAAACTCCGCCCAGTCAATGGCGTTCATTGCACGCTCGATACGTTCTTTTACACTAAGATCTTCCATCTTCAATGGCATTTAGCAGTTCCACAAACTGTTCGTGGCCGAGTTGCTCCGCTCGCTTGCTAAGATACGGATGCTCGAAGCCTTCCGGCAAATTAAGTGTTTTCAATGCATTGCGAAGGGTTTTTCTTCGCTGCCCAAAAGCCGCTTTCACCCCACGTTTGAGCATTTTAAAATCAATAGTTGGATCGACCGATTTTCTGACCATGTGCATCACACCACTGTCCACTTTTGGCGGTGGGTTAAAGACGCTTGGAGGCACCGTAAAATCATAGGTCAAATCGTAATACGCCTGGCACAAAACCGATAGAATGCCATAGGTCTTACTTCCCGGCGGCGCGCACAAACGCTGGGCCACCTCTTTTTGGAACATTCCCCCAAAGGCAGGAATCTGATCGCGCATATCCAATACTCGAAATACGATCTGCGAACTGATATTGTAGGGAAAATTCCCGACCAAGGCAAAGGGTTCATCACCAAAAACGCTCGCAGGATTCCAATGTAGAAAGTCCGTTTCCAAAATGCGAGCGCTAAGCTGATTGTAATGGGCTTGTAAATAACTCACACTCTCCCCATCAATCTCTACGACCCAAGTCTCTACGTCCGGCATGGCCAACAAATATTTGGTCATCACGCCCATGCCCGGCCCTATTTCCAAGACCTTGTGGACACCATCCAAGGGGGTTACCTTGGCAATGCGCTCGGCCACGCCCTCGTCTTTCAAAAAATGTTGTCCCAAATGCTTTTTCGCACGGACTTGTCCTTGGTCTCTCATGTGAGCAAAGGTAGGATTTCCTTCCACGGGTTTCCACCTAAAAGCCCTAACTTGTACCCACCTATCACAACCATAAGAACCACTGACCATGGTACAACCAACCACACTTGGCGAATTCATCGTCGAGAACCAGAAGGATTTCCCTTTTGCAACAGGGGAATTATCCCAGCTACTCACTTCTATACGCCTTGCCGCCAAGGTGGTCAATCGTGAAATCAACAAAGCAGGCCTTGCCGATATCCTTGGCGCTATGGGCAGTGAGAACGTTCAAGGCGAAGCGCAACAAAAGCTCGATGTTATGGCCAACGACACCTTCATGCGTGCCTTGCGATCGATGGGCCAAGTCTGCGGTGTTGCCAGCGAGGAAGAAGAACACTTCGTTGCTTTTGACGATGATATTCACTCCGACGCCCGCTATGTCGTACTCATGGACCCGCTCGACGGCTCCTCCAATATTGACGTCAATGTCAGCGTCGGTACCATCTTCTCTATTTACCGCCGCATCACCCCTGCAGGAAGTGCTGTTGAACTGAAAGACTTTTTACAGCCGGGCGATGCGCAGATTGCCGCAGGCTACGTCGTGTACGGATCTTCTACCATGTTGGTGTACACCACCGGCAACGGCGTCAACGGTTTCACCCTAGATCCTTCCATAGGCGTCTTTTGCCTGTCCCATCCAGATATGCAAATCCCACAGGATGGAAAAATCTACAGCGTAAACGAAGGAAACTATGTGCATTTTCCTGAAGGTGTAAAGCGCTACATAAAGTATTGTCAAGAGTTCGACGAGGCCACAAATAGGCCTTATACGTCAAGATATATTGGCTCATTAGTTTCCGATTTTCACCGCAATCTTATCAAAGGAGGGGTGTATCTTTACCCCACAGGAACCATGGCCCCGAAAGGCAAGCTCAGGCTCCTGTACGAGTGTAACCCACTCGCCTTTATTGTTGAACAAGCCGGCGGCATGGCCACGGACGGAACCCGACGAATCATGGAGATTGCACCTGATGAATTGCATCAGCGTGTGCCGTGTTTTATTGGGTCACCGCGTATGGTCGAAACCGCCCACGCGTTTTTGCGGAAATACGAAAATTAACTATTGGAACCGGCGGACTTACTCTCCCATTACCTAGACCACCCGCTCACTTTAGCGCTTGAAAAAAGCGCCTCAACCGACCGTATGGAAGCCATTGGCTATCGAACGGCAGGGAGCTCACATACCGCCATGTTGGCTGCAGCCGCCTATTTGAAAACCGGCAAGACCCAGCTCTTGATTGCCGAGAACAAAGAGCAGGCCGCCTACCTTCAGAACGACCTGGAAAAGCTGCTGGGCAAAACTCCTTGTTACTTCTATCCTGCCTCCTACCGCAGGCCCTATGAAGTCGAACAAACCGACAATGCCAACGTATTGTTGCGTGCAGAAGTGCTCAACCACCTCAGCAGCCGCCGAAAAGCCCCTCTGGTGATCACCTTCACCGAAGCACTATTTGAAAAAGTAGTGACCAAAAAAGAATTGGAAACCAATACCCTTAAAGTTCATGTCGGCGAAAACATAGGTATTGACTTCCTCAACGAAACGCTTTTCGAATACCAGTTCGAACGTGTGGATTTTGTGACCTCCCCTGGCCAATTCTCCGTACGCGGCGGTATCGTAGATATCTTTTCCTTCAGCAAGGAGCACCCCTACCGCATCGAATTTTTCGACGAAGAGGTGGAGAGCATTCGCTACTTCGACATCGAAACCCAACGCACCATCGGCAAAGCCACTAAAATGAGTATCGTGCCGAACGTGGAAAACAAAAGCTTTCTTGAGGCGCGTGCACCCTTCTTGACGTACTTGCCTAAAGATACCCAGCTCTGGATCAATACGCCGTCATTAGTAGTGGCCGGATTGGACCGATTAATGGAGCTCGCCCACCAAACCTATACCAACCTCGCCGATACCATCAGTCGCGCCACCCCAGAGGAACTGTTCATGAGCGGCGATGCCTTCAAACGACTCCTATTGAAGTACACCCGAGTAGAATACGGCAAAGCAGAGTGGGCCAATACCAAGCTGGACAGCACCGCCCTCCCGCAACGCGCCTTCAACAAGGATTTCCATCTCCTCGCACAAACCCTCATCGACGCCAACGACCGTGATATTGAAACGGTACTGATGTGTGCCAATGCCAAGCAGGTCAATAGATTCGAAACCATTTTCGAAGATTTGCAATTGGACCCCAAATACCAAACCACTACCATTGCGTTGCACGAAGGCTTTGAAGACCCGGATGCCGGCCTTTACGTATACACTGACCATCAAATCTTCGACCGTTACCAGCGATTCAACATTAAAAACGGGGCACAGAAGCGTCAAGCCATCACCCTCGAACAGCTCAATGCACTCGAGTTCGGAGATTTCGTGACCCACGTGGACCACGGGGTGGGCAAGTTTGGCGGATTGCAAAAAATAGACAATAACGGCACCATACAAGAAGCCATCAAACTGGTCTACCGCGACAATGACATCTTGTACGTGAGTATCCACTCCCTCCACAAGATCAGCAAGTACAACGGAAAGGATGGAACGGCACCTGTTTTAAACAAACTGGGCAGCCCACAATGGCAGAACCTCAAGAAGAAAACCAAGGCACGCGTCAAGCAGATTGCCTTTGACCTCATCCAGCTCTATGCCAAGCGCCGCGAAGCTGTGGGCTTCCAATGCGCACCGGACGGCTACTTACAACACGAACTCGAGGCGAGCTTCTTGTATGAAGATACCCCGGACCAATTAACCGCGACAGAAGCAGTTAAAAAAGACATGGAAGGCACCATCCCTATGGACCGCCTGATCTGTGGCGATGTGGGCTTTGGCAAAACGGAAATAGCCATTCGCGCCGCCTTCAAAGCCGTGGCCAATGGAAAACAGGTAGCCATACTCGTCCCTACCACCGTCCTCGCCTTCCAACACTTCAAAACCTTCAACAAGCGCCTCGAAGGATTCCCGGTCACGGTAGATTATATCAATAGATTCCGCTCGACCAAGCAACAGAGAGATACCCTGGCCGGACTAAAATCTGGTAAGATTGATATCGTCATCGGTACACACAAACTCGTCAGTACCCAAGTGGAATACAAGGACCTCGGCCTTCTGATTATCGATGAGGAACAGAAGTTCGGTGTGGCTGTCAAGGACAAGATCAAAACGCTCAAAATCAACATCGACACTCTCACCCTCACCGCAACCCCCATCCCGAGAACCCTTCAGTTCTCCCTTATGGCCGCGCGTGACCTGAGCGTCATGACTACCCCGCCGCCCAACCGTCAGCCCATCGAAACAGAGATCATTGGCTTCAATGAGGAAACCATACGGGATACCATCAGCTATGAAATTCAGCGCGGCGGCCAAGTCTTTTTCATCAACAACAGAGTTAGCAATATCCAAGAGGTTGCCGGGATGATACAACGGCTCGTGCCTGATGCACAGATTGCCATAGGTCACGGCCAGATGGACGGCAAGAAACTCGAAAAGGTCATGCTAGACTTTATGGACGGTAAATTCGATGTCCTGGTGGCCACCTCTATCATTGAAAGTGGACTTGATGTACCCAATGCCAATACCATCATCATCAACAACGCCAACCACTTCGGGATGTCCGACCTCCACCAAATGCGCGGGCGTGTGGGCCGTTCCAACAAAAAGGCGTTCTGTAAACTCATCAGCCCGCCGTTGCACTCCTTGACCGACGAGGCGCGCAAGCGACTGCAGGCCCTCGAGCAATTCACCGACCTAGGAAGCGGCTTCAAGATTGCCATGAAGGACCTTGAAATCCGTGGCGCCGGTGATCTATTGGGTGGGGAACAAAGTGGATTCATCTCAGAGATGGGCTTCGATACCTATCAAAAGATTTTGGCGGAGGCCGTGAAGGAATTGAAGGAGAACGAATTCAAGGAACTGTACGACAATCCGGATAAAAACAAAGGATCGGACTTTGTGGACGAGGTGCAGATCGATACGGATATGGCCATCCATATACCGGACAACTACGTCAACAACATTGAGGAAAGACTCAAGCTATACCAACGCTTAGGTGCCATTGAAACGGAAGAAGAGTTGCAGTTCTTTGAATTAGAACTGGAGGATAGATTTGGGCCGCTGCCCCGCCAGGTGAAAGACCTATTGTATTCCGTCCGCATCAAATGGCTGGCCAAGCACATTGGATTTGCCAAACTCATTATTAAGATGGGCAAGCTGATCGGACATTTTGCTGCCGAGAACAATAGCGAATACTACCAACTGCCCATTTTCTCAGCCGTCCTCGCCTACTTACAGCGCAACCCGCGCAAAGTGCAAGTCAAGCAAAAAGCAGAAAAACTGAACTTCGTAGCACAGAACATTAGCAGCCTCGAAGACGTTCATCATATGCTCAGCAGCATCGTGAACACTGAAAATCCAGCAGAAGCATGACCACAGCAGAATATATAGAGGAGCGCTTGGGGGAATTGGCCCAGCATAAACAACATTTTGAACGCCTATTTTACTTCTTAGAGGAAGAGGAATTGTTCTTCATCCCCGAAGGTGAGCAGTGGTCGGCAATCGAATGTATAGAACACATCAACAACGTGAATGAGGTGTATTTGGCCCAATTAACCAAAGTTTGCCAACTCGACCAAGCCTCTCAAACCAAAGACCTCCCGCTGAGCTGGTTTCAACGCAAAGCCTACCAGTGGATGTCGCCCTTGAGCAAACCTGGAGCCACTAAGGTTCTGGCACCCAAGGCCCTTCTACCAAGACGTATACGCGATTCCAAACTCAAGATCAGCCCCCAAAAGGTCATGGAGAACTTCATTTCTGACCTCGGTCAAATCGAAAGAATCTTGCGCATTATCCCTGAGAGTCCGGAGCTGCGCAACACCAAGGTCATCAGTGCATTGCCTCCTGTTCGCATCAAGGCCTTGACCGCTCTGCAACTCATCGTTCCACACATAGGACGTCATCTCGAACAAGCGGAACGAATTTTAAGAGGGGGCCAATTAGCCAAGGAATCCCAACAACACAATCCCGACCTCATTTATCCCACCAAGGATGCATAAAAAAACCCGAGCCTCTGCGAGGCTCGGGTTTTTTAGTAGGTGAAAATTTTTCTTACATCACCTTGATCCAAAGCTTGCCGTTGTACTGGCCATTGAAGCCGGTCTCCTGCGCATGTTTGGCCGCCTCATAGTTGCCAAACTTGAGCAAGAACACATAGTACATGCTATTCTTAGGATCTTGGAAAATATCTGAACCTACACCTTGCTGCTTGAGCTTAGCTTGTAGTTTCAATGCGTTGTTTTGTGAACCGAAGACACCCGCAGTCACATAGTAACCTGAAGAACCTGCCTTCACATTACCAGCGTACTGGTTCGGATCGTAGCCTTTGATGTTGCTGTTCACATTGCCGCCCTGTGGCGTGGATGGGAAGGCTGAATTTGCCGAACCATTATCAGTAAGAACGCTAATGTCCATACCTCCATTGTTCGATACGCTATTACCTGCTCCTGAGCCAGCGTTGTTGGCTGCAGCCTCAGATGCCGCTTGAGCAGCCGCTTCTGTAAGCTCACCTTTCATTGCATCCTTCTCTGCATCAAACATTTCTTTCTGCTGGGCAGACATCTCATCTTTGAACTCATCAAGACGGTCGTTCAATAGGTCTTCGAGTTCTTCAGAAGAACGACGTTGACGATCCTTGAGTTTCTTGAGTTCATTTTCCAAGCGCTTATCCTTCTTGCTTTCTCCAAAGGTGTAGCGCAACATGATCTCATGAGAATTACCCAAGGCAAAACCATAGGTGTTCAAAGAGAAGTCGTAGGCATACCCCAAGGTAATGTTCTCGGTCAAGTGTAAACCTGTATTGGCCGTAACCGCATACGAAGAACGGTATGCTGCCCCCACGTAGAAGTATTCCTTGTGGTTGAACATCAAACCAGCATCCACCTGTGGAACGGTCACCTCGTTCGCACGAACAGTGATGAATGGACTCAAGGTCATCAAGCCTTTCTGAAGGTTCACATCGTATTGCGTGTTCACTACATAATGACGCATGTAGTGGTACTGCATAGGACCTAGGTAGTTATCCGAGAAATCTACTTTTGGCGCCAACAAGTTTGGTACGGCAGCACCGAAGCTGAAATCGCCAAACTGAAGGTTAAATCCAAAGTTGAGGTCAAATTTTCCTGTGTTCAGCGCACTGAAAAGCACAGGGTCTAACTCGTCCGGTACTCGAATGCCTGCCACATTGATGTTGTTGTTTACATAACCGGCACCCAAACCTAGACTAAGGCTGTTGCGATCAGTAAACTTCACGTGCCACGCATAAGACCCATAGAATCCTGAGCGTGCCACGATATCCGTCTGGTCATTGAAAGCATAACCGCTGTATCCAAATTTTAGATCGTCGCGGTTTCCGTTGAAGGCCATGAATTGGGTTTCAGGAGCACCCTGAATATCTGACCACTGGCGACGGTTCAACACCGAGATCTCTGTCATACCCTCAATACCGCTGTACGCAGGATTGAAAAGGTAGGCCGTATTCAAATAGTTTGAAATGAGTGGGAGTTGCTGTGCTTGTGCTGTCCAACTACCCAATACTACTGCGCTAAGTACAATTAACTTTTTCATGATTAGATGTTGTTTAAGATAGTCACTGCCGATTTAACTCTGATTACATTGTTATGGGTTAACACGAAGTAGTACGTTCCGTCTTCGAGCTTCGCCCCACCGTCTGTGGTTCCACCCCAAGCGTTATTATATACCTCTTGGTTGTAGACCGGTGTCCCCCAGCGTGTGTATACCGTGAACTCACATGGATCACCGTTGGTGATGCCGCTTAGGTCAAGTACATCGTTCATACCGTCTCCATTAGGCGTGATGACATTCTGAATGTTGCCGTACGTATTGGCGTAGATCACAGCTGAATCCTGTTCGCTTACAAAGACTTGGACACTTCCAGTATCCATACACCCATTGATATCTTCAACTTGGACAAAGTAAGTGGTGGTATCTTCAGTCGGCAAGGCCATAGTAAAGGCACCGTGCTGATTGCTGAAAGTCGATGGTGCATCAGCATACCAATAGTACGAAGATCCTCCAATGGCAAAAAGTGTCGTATTATCCCCCGGGCTTATGATCTGCGGCGATGCAGTGGCTGTTGCCACTACCGCGTAGTTGTATACGTTTAAGGTATCGTAGGTCTTACAGCCATTAATACCGGATGCTTCAATCACATACTGACCCGGAATTGAAAGGAAGTTTTGTTTTCCAACCCAAAGTCCACCATTCCAAGCAAAAGACAACCCGTTACTCACTAGGCTCACCAAAACGCTATCATATACACAGATTCCCAATGAATCTCCCGGTAAGATGGCCAAGATTGGGAAGTTTACGAATTCAATGGTCGTTTCGTTAGTTATATAGGAACAAGTCTCATTAATAATACTTAGACGATAATCTGCCGTATCTGCTACTATTGAGGTATCAACCAGTAGCCACGGTAATGTATCGTTAGGGAGGTTTAGCCAGTTACCAGAACCTGATGGGTAGGCTACCTGCCATTGGTATTCCCAAGTACTGTATAAAACTGTGTCTTGTGCCATGAGCATCACTGAATCGGTCAAACATAAAGTAGTAGAAGGGAAGTTTTGATAAGACCATATTCCTACATCAACCGTAGTAGAAGGTATGGAATCCACAAACACGTGAAATACATCCGACGTATCCAAACAGCCGCCCGGTTCTGACGTAACCACCAGGTACCAAGTTCCCGTGGTGTCCACATCAATGGACGGCAATGTGTCGCCAATCAACGGATACATCACCGGTTGACCAAAAATATTCACACTATCGTCTTTCATCCATTGGTATTTGTATCCCGTAATACCTGGTGATGGAATACCGAAATGCTCTAATGTTGCCACTGTACCCTCACACATTTGAATACTGTCTATCCCAATGTAATTAATACCCGCTCCAGAGTTGGCAAAAATATCGACAGGTGGCAGATATGAATTGGCTATAGTATCGTTTGACTTTGCATCACATAGGTTTGAACTTACCTCGACAGCATATGCACCACTGGTAACAGCCAAAAGTGTGTCATTGGTTTCTCCCATCATTGGTGCACCACCTTGCAGCCATTGGTAAGTGTAGGCCTGACCTGCAGGAGGTGAATTTGCCACCAAGATAGCGGTGTCTCCCTCACAAAAGGTAATGACACCATTCTTATTGAACCAGTTATAGGCAGTAATTCCTGTGGAGGGGCTTGCTCCAACAATTACATTTGAAATGGTGTCGGAAATAACAACTGGATTTGTACTTACTAACCGGAAGCTATAAACACCCTGTGTGGCATTTGATGGAACAATTACATCAATTTGATTACCTGTACTGGCGCCATAAGCCAGGAGAGGTGATACATTTACGAAATTGCCGTTGAAAGCACCGCTAGAATTACTCATCTCAACCGAGAAGGTATTCCCTACGTTGTACGGAGAGACAATATCAAACGAGAATACAATAGAATCCCCTTGACACGCCTGAAGGCTGATTGAAGCATTGGCTGTGCTTTGCCCGAAAGAACTTGCGACAATGAATAACGAAGCAAGTGAGAGTAAAAATTTTCTCATGTTAGTCTTTTGGATTAAACGATAGTGCGCTTTAATGACACTTTGTTGCTAATTTCGCCAATGCATAGCAATTACCGTGCTACGATTACTCATTAAAACAAGGGTTCTATCAACAATACAGCCGTATGACGCAAAATCAAGCTCAAAGTTTGCTCGAGAAGCTCCAAACCTTAGATCATTTGAACGGAAAAGCGCTTCAGGAAGCGGTGGTTCAGTTATTGGATCAGGAGGTGGAATATTACAACTGGACCGGGTTTTATTTCATGAATGATGAGGCGCAGCAATTGGAAATAGGACCTTATGTGGGCGCATATACGGATCATACGGTCATTCCCTATGGACGAGGAATTTGTGGCCAAGTAGCGGTAAGCGGCAAGACCTTCGAAGTACCGGATGTGCATGCGCAGGACAACTATTTGGCCTGTAGTTTGGAGACCAAGAGCGAAATCGTGGTGCCCATGTACAAGGGTGAGGTTTTGGTGGGCCAATTAGATATTGATTCGCACAAGCTCGATCCGTTCACCGCGGAGGACCATGAGGTTTTGAATAGCGTGGTGGAGTTTGTGGCGGCTAGGCTGGATTAAGCGCGGCCAATATTAAGCTTGCATGCGAATGGCGTCGACCGGATTTAATCGGGCCGCCATCCAAGCCGGAATCAATCCCGAAATCAAGCCTATACCTGCACTTAATAGCAGACCTAGCACGATGTTTCCTAGGCTTAAAAAGATATCAAATTCAAAGGCAGCAGCGGCGATGTAGGCGCCTAAAGCCACGAAGAGTAGACCGGCTACCCCTCCGAGCAGACAAAGCACAACGGATTCTGTTAAGAATTGGCTTAGGATAATAAAGTCCTTCGCGCCCAAAGCTTTTTGAATTCCAATTTCATTGGTGCGTTCGCGAACGGAAACGAACATAATATTGGCGATGCCGAAGCCTCCGACAAGGATGGAGAACATTCCGATGATGGTTCCCATGATGCCCAAAGCACCGAACAAGCTGTCGAGTTGATTGGAAATGAGCGAGGGGTCGTTGAGCGCAAAATTGTCGTCGGCACCGGGGCGCAATCGGCGAATGGAGCGCATGATGCCGGTGAGCTCGTCTTTTAATTGGGCCACCGTAATCCCCTCCTTAGCACTAACCATGATCACATTGCTTTCGTTGCGATCGGTGTTGACCACCATCCGTACTTTCTTGAATGGCACCACCACCATCTTGTCGTAGCTCTGACCGACCAAACTTTCGCCAACCTTTTCAAACACCCCAATGACCGTGAGCTTTTGACCGCTGATGGTCACGCGTTGCCCGATGATCTCCTCCCCAGGAAAGAACAACCCTTCCGCGATGGATGCCCCAATAATACATAGGGGACGGCCGGCATTCATTTCAGATTCTGTGAAATAGCGCCCTTGGGCCAATTCGAAACTCCAGATGTTATTGTACTCAAACGTCGTTCCAAGCACATCCACACCCGTGGCATTATTCGCATCTCGCTTGACGGTTGCGCCACCAAGCGAACTTCCAAAAGCTATGTGTTCGGCATATTGACTGCGGCGCTTGAGCACGTCCGCTTCGTGACTCAGCGGTACGGGGCGATTCAAATACTTCCACCAGGCGAAATCCGCTCCGCCTCCCCACGGCCATTTTTGGACGTAGACGACATTATCGCCGAATTGGCTCACGCTATCTCTAATACTCTTTTCAAGACTATCCACAATACTGTAAACCAATATGATAGCAAAGATGCCTATGGTAATCCCAAGCAAGGACAACAACGTGCGCAGCTTGTTTGTGGCCAATGAAATAAAGGCGAAAACAAAGCTCTCTTTTAACAATCTGAAGTATGTGCGCACAGGGGTGTGGATTTCCTTCAAAATTAGCGTATTTCATAGAGATTCTGCGGAGCGAAAACCTTACTTTTGCTCTTTCTCAAGTTTTCCACTTAAAACCCTCTGCTTCATGCGTATCAAAAACGCCTTGATTTCTGTTTTTCACAAGGACGGATTAGGACCTATCATCGATGCCCTTAACGCCATGGGAACCACCATTTATTCTACCGGTGGAACACAGGCATTCATTGAAGACCGCGGTATTTCGGTGGAACGCGTTGAGGACCTTACCTCTTACCCGTCGATCCTTGGAGGACGAGTAAAAACGCTCCACCCCAAAGTCTTTGGCGGTATTTTGGCAAGAAGAGATCACGAAGGCGATCAAGCGCAAATGAGCGAATACGATATTCCTTACATGGATTTAGTTATTGTCGATCTTTATCCATTTGAAGCCACCGTTGCTTCTGGAGCACCGGAGCAGGATATCATCGAGAAAATCGACATCGGCGGCATCTCATTGATTCGTGCCGCAGCCAAAAACTTCAAAGATTGTTGGATCATTTCAAACATGGGCCAATACGAGGATGCTATACAAGTCTTGCAAAGTGAAGAGGGCGCTACGCTTGAGGTTCGTCGCAGATATGCGCTCGAAGCCTTTGACGAAAGCTCAAATTACGATACTGCCATCTACCGTTACTTCGCTGGAGAGCGTCTCGATCTGAAAATCAGCGGCCGCCAAAAGCAAAGTCTACGCTACGGCGAGAACCCACATCAAGAAGCAGCCTACTACGGAAACCTTGATGATGCACTGGAACAAATTCATGGCAAGGCATTGAGCTACAATAACCTGCTCGACATCGACGCCACAGTAAATCTCATCCGTGAATTCAACGATACCACCATTGCGATCATCAAGCACAACAATGCATGTGGTTTGGCCACGCGTCCTACTCTTGCACAAGCTTGGGACGACGCCCTAGCGGGCGATCCGGTGAGCGCCTTCGGTGGAGTGATTGCTGCAAACCGTACGGTTGATAAAGCGACCGCTGAAAAAATGAACACCTTGTTCTTTGAAGTATTGATGGCACCTGGATACGATGAGGATGCCCTTGAGATCTTAAAAAGCAAGAAAAATAGAGTGCTTCTAATCCTCAAGGATTACGAAGTCCCTGCCTTCAATGTCCGTACTGTGCTCAACGGGACTTTGGTTCAAGCCAGAGATGCGATGACCGAAACACAGGCAGATATGGAAACGGTGACCCAAGTAGCACCAACACATGAGCAGCTAGAAGATTTAGAATTTGCGGCAAAGATTTGTAAGCACACAAAGTCGAATACCATTGTCCTCGCCAAAAGAGGTCAATTGTTAGGCTCAGGAACGGGTCAAACTTCACGCGTAGATGCCTTAAACCAAGCTGTAGAGAAAGCACAGCGTTTTGGATTTAGCCTTAAAGGAGCGGCGATGGCTTCGGATGCTTTCTTCCCATTCCCTGATTGTGTAGAGATTGCCGATAATGCTGGAATTACTTGTGTGATTCAACCCGGAGGTTCTATTCGCGACAAGGAAAGCATCGACTATTGTGATGCCCACGGCATGACGATGGTAACCACCGGAATTCGTCATTTCAAACACTAATTTTTCTTACCTTGTTCTCCTATGGGTTGGTTTAATTTCATGACAGAGGATATCGCTATTGACCTTGGTACGGCCAATACGCTGATCACATACCAGGATAAGGTAGTAGTGGACTCTCCTTCTATTGTCGCACAAGACCGCAGAACCGGTCAAGTTATTGCTGTCGGGCAAGAGGCTCGTCAGATGCATGGTAAAACACACGAAAACATCAAGACCATTCGTCCATTGAAAGACGGTGTGATTGCAGATTTCGAGGCCTCAGAACACATGATTCGCGAGCTAATCAAGGGCATCCCTTCTTTCAAGAAGCGTTTGTTCCCACCGAGTTTGCGCATGGTGATTTGTATTCCTTCGGGCATCACCGAGGTTGAGAAACGTGCCGTACGTGATAGCGCAGAGCGCGCCAATGCCAAAGAAGTATACCTCATTCATGAACCTATGGCGGCGGCTATCGGTATTGGGGTAAACGTCCTTGAACCAAAAGGAAATATGATCATCGATATCGGCGGTGGTACTACCGAGATTGCAGTATTGGCCATGGGAGGTATTGTATGTGATAAAAGCGTGAAGGTAGCGGGAGATGTCTTCACCAATGATATTGCACTATACATGCGTTCACAACACAATTTGTATGTGGGTGAACGAACTGCAGAAAACATCAAAATCGCCGTTGGTGCTGCCATCGAAGATTTGGAAGATGCGCCAGAACCTTATTCTGTTCAAGGCCGTGATTTGTTAACGGGTAAGCCAAAACAAGTCCAGGTAGGCCACGCAGAGGTTAGCCGTGCCCTTGAGAAGAGTATTACCCGAGTAGAGGATGCGGTGATGGAAGCATTGAGTAACACGCCGCCAGAATTGGCTGCGGATATATACAACTCAGGTATCTACTTGGCGGGTGGAGGCTCCATGTTACGTGGACTGGACAAACGTATTTCTGCAAAAACCGACCTTCCTGTGTACGTTGCCGAAGATCCACTTCGCGCAGTAGTACGTGGAACGGGTATTGTATTGAAAAACCTCGAGCATTTTAAGACCATCCTACAGAGCTAATAGAACACCATGAGGCAACTGATACTTTTTCTTTCGAAGTATCGAAACACTTTGTTGCTCATTGTGTTGATTGGTCTTTCATTTTTCAGGCACAGCCAAAAAAATCCTGTAGCAGAGCACCGCATTAATTCTGTGGGCTTTGGAACCATCGCTGGCGTTCAACATTCATTGAACAGCTGGAAGGGATATTGGGCGCTTGAAGCAGTGAACGAAGAATTGGCACGCGAAAATGCTGCCCTTCGTGCCAGCATGAATGGCATTGCAGCGCCGGCGTTTCAAACTAACGAGCTCTATGAATATGTCCCGGCACAGGTTCTTGAATTCAGTTATAACAAGCGAAATAACTACATGCTCCTCAATGTAGGCACAGGTGATGGCATTCATCCAGGGATGGGTGTAATCTCTGCTCATGGATGGATCGGGACTGTCGTGGAGTCCAGCAAAAACTTCAGCTCTATCATTCCCTTACTTCACTCTAAAGGCAGTATTGGGGCACGGATTCCAGGCAAAGGACTGGGTGAACTGCGCTGGGAAGGCAGTGATTACCGCAGCGCTGAGCTTTTTGACGTTCAACGGGAACACCGCCCCATAGTGGGAGATACTGTATATAGTTATACTCGAGCCAGCGTTGCACCTCCTTTGATCACTGGCTTGGTAGAAAGTGCCCAACAAAATCCTGAGGACCTGACCTGGGTGGCAAAAGTCAAGCTAAGTCATGATTTTTCTAATATGACTTGGGTATATGTGTGCCGATTACGCCAGCAAACTTCGCTAGATTCACTAAACCTCCCTGCGCCATGAACACATTGAGACTCTTGTTGGCCTCCATTGGCGTAGTGCTGTTTCAGTGGGCGTTCTTGCAAGGCTTACCCTTGAGCCAATACGGCAATCCGTATATCTATGTTTGGGTGCTTATGCTCTTGCCTCAACCTGTGAGCCGCCAACGCCAGTTCCTTATTGCCTTCCTTTTAGGCAGCATTATGGACAGTTTTGAACAGAGCGGCGGTGCCCACAGCCTGGCTTGTCTAGCGCTCATTTCGCTGAAGCCTTCGCTAGAAAATGCCCTCCTCGGTTTTAGAAAACCGGAAGAAGATGAAGGATTGGCCGCCTTGCCGATGAGTGCGTTCGTCACTACTGCTGGGGTACTGGTTGTTTGGCACCATTTGGTCCTCTTTATCATGGAGAATTATGGCCTTCAGCATTTGGACACGGTGCTCATCCGTACCTTGTTTTCCTCCCTCATCACCTTGCTTCTACTCGTCATACTTCACGCCTTAACCGCGAGACGTTATGCGAAGAAATAATGCCTTTTACCTTGGGTTAATCCTGATTTTGTTGGTGTTCTTGGTCCGATTATTCCAAGTACAAATCCTCAATGACGATTATGCCGCCCGGGCCGAGCGCAACGCCACTGCTGCCGAGAAACTCTATGCACCTAGAGGCTACATCTACGACCGCAATGGAGAATTAATGGTCGGAAACTCGCCGGCTTACGATTTGATGGTCAGTCCTTATTTGATCAAAGAATTGGACACTGCAGCGCTATCCAATCTTCTCGGACTCGAGGTCGCAGAAATCAAAGAACGCCTGCTCGCCGCCAAACGCTACAGCCATTTCCGCAGCAGCATGTTCATGAAAATGCTCTCCAAGGAGGAGTACACCAAAATCAATAGCGAGCTTAAAAGGTTCGCCGGCTTCCACGTTCAAAAGCGCATCCTTCGCTATTACCCAGAAAAGGGCGGCGCCAACGTTGTTGGATTCATTGGCGAGGTCAATACAGATTACATCCGCTCCCATCCTGAATATAGCATGGGAGATTTGGTCGGTAAAAGCGGCATTGACAAGAGCTACGAAGAGGCGTTGAAGGGCACGCACGGCAAGCGATTTTACACGGTAGATCACCGCAACAGAAAATTGGGCAATTGGAAAGACGGTGCCTTTGACGAACTCCCAATCCCTGGTGTCGACCTGGTCAGCAGCATCGACCTCGACCTGCAGCTCTATGGAGAAAAGCTCATGCGCGGCAAGCGCGGCTCCATCGTCGCCATCGAGCCAGAGAGCGGGGAGATCTTAGCCATGATCACCTCACCGAACTATGATCCCAACGATCTCGTGGGACGCATACGCAGTCAAAACTACACCACCCTCTACTACGACTCCATCAACAAACCCTTGTTTGATCGCGGAATCTTGGCAGAATACCCTCCCGGCTCACCTTTTAAACTCATCGGTGCCTTGGTTGGGCTTCAAGAAGGCGTCATCACGCCCCGAACCACCATGACGTGCTATGACGGCTTTCACTATGGCAAACTCCATGTCGCCTGCCACTGTAAAGGAGGACCGCTCGATCTAAAAAAGGCCATTTCAGAAAGCTGTAACAACTACTTCTGTTCAGTCTACCAGCGCACGGTGGATAAAGGTGGAAACTCGAGAGTAGGGCTCGAGCGCTGGAGCGAGCATGTAAAAAGCTTTGGATTAGGGAAATTCCTTGGCAATGACCTGCCTACGGGTAGACGGGGCAACATCCCCGACACCGCTTACTACGACAGATTCCTTGGGTACAAAGGCTGGCGAGGGGTAACCTCGGTCAGTAATGGTATAGGACAAGGAGAATTAGTCGCGACGCCTATCCAAATGGCGAATATGGTTGCCGCCATTGCGAACCGCGGGTATTACTATACCCCGCACATCATCAAAAGCCTTGGTGATGGCACGCCCATCGACAGCAATTACACCGTTCGTCGCTACACCACCGTTGATTCCATACACTTCCCCGTCGTCGTGGACGGAATGTTCGAAGTGTTCGAATCTGGTACAGCAAGAGGTGCCCGTATTCCGCACATCACACAATGTGGAAAAACGGGAACAGCTCAAAACCCACACGGACAAGACCACAGTATTTTCGTCAGCTTCGCCCCAAAAGACAATCCTAAGATCGCTTTGGCAGTCATTATCGAAAACGGGTATTGGGGTTCGCGTTGGGCGGCCCCCATCGCAAGTCTCATGACGGAGCAGTACCTGACCGACACCATCACGCGTCCCGCACTTGAACTCCGAATGATCGAAGGGAATCTTCACGACGAATACAAGATGCAACACAAAGCCGTTTATGGCGAAGACACCACCTACATCCCTAATTTCTAATGGCAAGGACACGTAGCAGAAATAGAATCAAAGTGGATTGGGTCGTTGTGCTGACCTATGCCGTCTTGGTATTCTGGGGGTGGATTTCAATCTACGCGGCTGTTTTTAACGAGGAAGCAGGCAATATTGTAAACCTCCCACAGGAATACGGCAAGCAAGGGATGTTTATGGCCACGAGTTTGGTGATCATCGCGGCTATTTTAGTGTCTAATTATCGTCTGTGGACAAACTTCGCCCCTCTTTGGTATGCGCTGACGATTCTCTTGCTCATAGGAGTCTTATTCGCTGGAAAGAAAATAGGTGGTGCCCGAAGTTGGTATGGCATCGGTGGATTTAGCTTGCAGCCGTCAGAATTGGCCAAGTTTTCCACTGCCCTTATGATGGGTTTCTACCTCGCCTTGCCGCGCACCAACATCAAGCGATGGCCCAATAGATTAGTCGCGGCCTCGATCTTTATTCTCCCTGCCCTGCTCATTGGTTTCCAGCCCGATGTCGGCTCCAGCTTGGTCTTCATCAGCCTCATTCTTGTACTCTATCGCGAAGGCATGCCTGGGTATTATATCGGCATCGCCCTGGCCGGA
>Ga0255774_10001566_pt1 | contig 18702 bp, 13 predicted proteins | sample 101ome_17_FD_179972 | JGI IMG/M metagenome (GOLD analysis project Ga0255774, IMG submission 179972) | Coastal salt marsh microbial communities from the Groves Creek Marsh, Skidaway Island, Georgia - 101407AT metaG (version 2) | ecosystem: Environmental > Aquatic > Marine > Intertidal zone >...
GAGTCGAGCAGCCACCTGCGGGTCGGCCAACCGGCGCGAGACGGCCAATCCTCGGACGATGGATGAGGGGGCGAGTTCGCCCTGCACCATCACGCCGATCACCGTCGTCCGCAAGCCAGGCCAACGGTCGCTGATGAGTCGCATCATGTCGGAGAGGGCGGCCGAACGGGTCCCGGTGACGATCGCCACGTGCTTGGGCAAGGACGGCAGACGTCGCTTCGGGGCATCAAGGGCGCCTTCGGCCCGCAGTGCCTCGATCAACTCGCGCTTGATGCGTTCCATGTCGCCCAAGGTTTGCACCGGTTGGATGCGAACCACCACCAACTGGAGGTTGCCGCGTTTGGGCCAGAGGTCGAGGCTGGCAATGACCACGACCTTCACGCCTTCTTTGATCGAAGGGTCCACCGCCAAACGAGCGCTTCGCCAAATGACGCAGTTCATTTGCCCCACCTCATCACGCAACGTGAAGTAGACGTTGCCGTTGTGGGTTTTCCACTGCGACACCTCGCCGATGAGGGCTTGGTGCTGGAACATCGGGTCCTGTTTGACGGTGCGTTGAACGAATTGTGCGAATTCACCGATGGGGAGCGGTCCGGTGGTGGTTTCCACGCCACCCTCGCCCATGGGCACCATACGCCGTCAAGGGTTCATCAACCATCGGTTGAAGCAAACCTTGCCCTCGAAGGGTCATGTGTCGCTCCATGTTGACAACGGAGACCCTGTCAACGGTTCGTCGTCTTCGGGATACGAGGTCAACTGAGAGAGGATGCCGTTGGGTCGTCCATGCGGATGCATCGTTCAATGGGTGTCTGCAGGGTCCACCAATTCAGCGGCCTTGACCGATCCACCCTCGCCGCCAAAAGTAGGTCAACATCAAGAGAGCGAAGCCACCCATCAAGCCCATGATGCCCCAAAAACCACCGACGATGTCGGTGGGCAGGTCGTGGTTGTTCATTCCAAAAATACCCGAAATGAGGGTCAACGGCAAGATGATCGAACCGATGACGGTCAGCGTTGTGGTGACCTCGGCCAACCGTGCGTTGGACTGGGCCAATTGCAGGTTCACGTGGCTGAGGTAGGTGTCACGTGTTGAGGTAGCACCAGCGGAATAGTTGGACACGCGCTTCACCAGCGCCGTGGTCAACTGGTGGAGGTCAGCAAAGTAATGGGCGACGCCTGCGCTGACGAGTTTGTCACCGGGTTGACTGATGCGCATGGTCACCGTGTGCAGGGATTCGATGGATTTGTTGGCCTCACGCAACTTCAATTTGAGGTCGTGAAGGCCTTCGAGGAGGTTCTCGTACATGGTGGATGGGTCGAACACCTGGAACTCCAACCGGTCCAAATCGTTGGAGTATCGCGACAGGATGGGGGTCCAATCGTCAGCGATGGCGTCCAGCAATTCGTAGAGCAGAAAATCCACCCCGAGGGCCACGTCATCCGGATCGGCGTGCTTCAGTCGTCGGGCAAAGGGATTGAGTGCTGGCATGTCGGTGTGCCGCACGGTCAACAGCAGGTTGTTTTTGACGAAAATGGACAACGGCTCGGTGTCGAGTCGATCGTCGCTGTCGCGAGCCAAAGCGACGAAGAAACGGTGTCCGGCGAACTTCAACGACGCCGTGGTGGCGATGCCGAACACGTCTTCGACGGCCAATTCGTCGAACGCCATCGTGTCGAGCAAAAACGACTTGACCGCTTCGTTCGGGCCCACGATGTCCATCCACGCCACATCATCGGAGCCAACGGTGGCCAACAACTCCTCGAGCGACCGTCCCTCGGTAGGCACCAAGCCCTTGGAGGTCGTGTGCAGGGTGGCCGTTGCCATGGACGCGGGAGTTCGTTCTCCATCTAATGGTTTCACTTCATCGGTGCGTTGCATCGGATGGCGATGAACCTCGCCAATGAGCGCGGAGGTCCTTGCTTCGCTCACGGCGACGGCCGGTCAGGTGTCTTGGTGGAGGGTGTTGATTTCTTCATGCGCAGGTGGTGGGCTTGACGGGCCTCCACCTCGGCGATTTTGTGCTGGATTTTTCGCTTGAGAAAGGTGACGACGATGATGACCGCAACGATGTCAACGGCCAAAATGGTCCAGTCCCATGCATCCCACGCTTCGAACATCGGACCGCCTCAAATCGGTGGACGGATGTCGATGTCGACATCGCCCCTCGGGCGACCGATGCATCCCAAACGGGCGCCCTCATCAACCAAAAAATCGTCGAGACCGGGTGGCAGCTCGTCCGGTAACGGGACCTCACCGAGAATGAGGCTGACCATGCACGTGCCGCACGTTCCCGAGGTGCAGTTGGTTGGCAGCGAGATGCCGCAGGCTTCGGCGTGATCCACGATGGTTTCACCCGGGTTGACAGGGCACTGCCCGAGCAGCACCGCTCCGCGCAGGAAACGAATCACCGGTGCGGGAGGCGTCGACGTTTCAGGTCGACGCTCGTCCAACAGCACCCCTGCCGACCCGTCCGCCATGACGACGCCTCATCGACCTTTTTCGCGCGTCCAACGGCCGGTTTGTTTGTTGAAGAACAGCCCGGCTTTCTTCATCCACTTGTTGAATTTCGTGGCGCCGGCCCCGGTCCGCAAGATGAAATCCTCGCGATCTTCCTGGGCTTGGATGTAGTTCTTGGCGCCCAGGGTCTGGTCAATCCAGTCGTTGATGTCCATCAGTCCGCCGGCCACGACGCTTTCTTCAACGACCTTGGTCATCTCGTCGGCGGTGGCGCCGGTCTGCTCGAGGTCGCGACGGATGAGGTCGTTGACCGAGGAGAAGTCCATGGAGGCCGGCTTGGGCGGCACGGGGTTGCGGGGAGGGGCGTCGGGGTCGACGATGATTCGCTCAGGACCGTCGAGCAGCGCTTCGACCTTGAGGGTGAGTTGGGGCGTGAAGCTCGTTTCGCATTCCCAGCAGATGAACGCCCACGAATCGGGTTGGTCCGTGTCCCGGGATTGACGCGGGTCCAACTCGTCACCGCACTCGGGGCAGGCGTGGAAGATCATGCCGGGGACGTGCAAGCGTCGGAAGTCCACGATGTCCTGAGGGGTGCCCTCGAGTTCGAGCATTTCGTGGTCGCGAGCGGCTTCAAGCCCGCGGGTTTCGAGCTGGTCGCGAATCTTGACCTTTTGGTCGTCCTTGCCCTCGTCGTGCAGGTTGTTTTCCAGCTTCACGATGAGTTCAACGGTTTTGCCCAATCGGTTCATGATGAGTTTCTGGGCTCGGAAGGCTTCGACCTTGGCGATCTTCAAGCGTTCTTTCTGCTCGGCCAGTTCGGTGAGCACGTCCTTTTGTTTGCGCTGAAATTTCATCTCTTCAATGCGAGATTCCTGCTTGCGTTCCGGGGCCAAGACCTTCGAGAGGAAGCGTTCCTTGCCGTGGGTTTGGGGTCCGGCTTTGATGATTTCAATGACACCGCGGGCGATCTCTTCCTTCAGCCCGTAGTTCTCGATCAGCATGTCCTGATCGATCTTCTTCAAATCGCCGATTTTCAGACCCGCATCGGCCAACTGGTTGGCCGTTGTGTCGTCGATGCCTCGTCGCAACAACGCGAGGTAGGTGTCCTTCTTGGCCATAGCATCCCCTCCGACAAATCAACGCGAGCAGGCGCTCATAAGAAAACTCTCTCCCGCAGTCGCTCAACCCGTTGAGGGGTTTTCAACCCTCAAGCCTCGGTGTCCACGGCGGCGAACGCCTGCCCCAATTCAACCCAATCGTCGAGGTCGAACACTTCCGGTCGCTGCTCCATGCGCTCGTCCGCGATGAGGGCCTCGTACGCCCCCTTCCAACGGCCAGCGTGCCATCCCGGCACGCGACCAATGCGCTTGTGTGGGCGCTTGAGGGTGCTGCGCAATTTTTTCCGGCGCTCAGCAAAAGCCTGCTGAATCATCATGACCAGCAATCGCCGATCGCAGGGCCAATCCTCACCGTGCGGCTCCAGTTTGAGCAACCTCGAGTGAACCTTCGGCATGGGCGAAAAGGCATGGGGGCCGACACGCAGTCCCATGAAGGCATCGAAATCCAAGGCCACCACCATCCCCAACGAACCCACGTCGCTTTCGTACTCCATCACCACGCGCTCAGCAAACTCCTCCTGAACCAACAGCACCACCTGCTCCAGCGGGGCACTGTGCGGATGGCGATGGGCCTTCGTGATGCGGTCGATGAGGGGCGAGGAGATTTGGTAGGGGATGTTGGCGACCACCTTGGTGATGTCATTCGGCCAGTTCACGACCAAAGCGTCGCCTTCCAGCAAGGTCATTTGGCCCGATGCTAAGGCCGAAGGGAAGGCCCGCTTCAGGTGCTCGCACGCACCGTTGTCCAGCTCAATGGCCGTGACGGTGCAACCCGTTGCCAGCAACGCTTCGGTGAGCACGCCCGGACCGGGGCCAACCTCGAGCACGTGGTCGTCACTGCTGACCTCTGCCCATGTCACCGTGGCCTCAAGCACCTCGTCGAGCACCAAAAAGTGCTGCCCAAGCGATTTGTTGGGCGGTTGAAGGGCCCGCAGGGCATCGACGAGGCGTCGAGCTTGGTTCATGCGCCCACCGGCAAGAGCAGCTCCGTGAGACGGGGTTGGAGGTCCTTGTCTTCCAGCTCTTGAACGAAGCGACGTGCGAGCAACTCAGCGCCGTTGATGCGGCATTGTGCGTTTAATTCGTCCATGGACGCGAAGACGCCGACCTGCTCGCGGGCCTTGACCATGTTTTTGGCCTTGACCGAACCCACATCGGGCAGCAACTCGAACGAGTGTTGCTTGATGGACAAGGGACCGGCCCGGTTGTAGAAGGCGTCAACGAAGTGCTGAGCGTGTTCCTCAATGAACAGTTGAACCACAAGGGGGAGGTCCGAACGCGCCATGTTGGTCATCCGGTCAAGCCGTGCCATGCCGATGAAGTGCAGCACTTCAGGGCGAGCCGCCTTGTCGGTGCCGATGTTGATGCGATGGTTGGGCATCATCATGTTGACCTCGGGTTTGATCTTGGCTCGGACAAACACCAAACTTCGCTCGGCCATCACCGTGGCGACGTTGTCCTTGGTGTCGTGTTCAATGACGCGACCCCAGGTTTCGCCCTTGAGCGCTTCAGGACGCTGGGGGGTGGGTCGGCGTTGCTGAGGTCCACGCCCGCGTCCACCTTGCTGCCGGCCGCCTTGGCGTGGCCCACGGCCGCCTTGCTGACGACCCTGGCCGCCCTCGCGACGGTTTTGCCGTTGCGTGCTGGGGTCGGGTTTGGGTTGGGGCTTGGGCACTTCGGCACGACCCGTGGTGGGTCGGCTCATCTTGAAGGATGACGGGTTGGACGTTTCCTTCTTCTTCGGACCTGAGGGCACGTTCACGTGGCGCTTGCGCCGGGCATCGGTCATGGTCTCGCCTCGGGAAGATCACTGAACGCCGATGACCTGGCGAACGATGTCGAGCACGGCCGACACCTCGCTGTCGTCGATGACGATGCGCTTCGAGCCGAACACGGCACGCACGTCTTCGGGCGCCATGGGCATCAACTCAGCCAACTTGGCGGCCAACTCGGGGTGCTTGGCGATGGTTTCGATGTCGAGAAGCTTCTCACGCAGTTCTTGGAAGGTGGCGGGGTCGGTGGAGTAGCCGGTGCGGGCCTCGCTGGCGGCCCACTCGGCGTGCTGCAGGGCCCACTTCTGTTCGTACTTCAGTTGGCCACGGCGGTCCTGGGCGTCGTACAGCATCTCTCGCACGGTGGCGAAATCGAGGAATTTGTCTTCGTCGGTCATGGGAATTCACTCCAGGGGTCGGAGGTGCTCGGGACGGGCGATGACCGTCTTTTGCATGTTGCCGTCTTTGACGGCGACAATCCAGGCAACGCCTTGGCGCTTTTGGATGAAGCCGGTGCGACCGTGGAAGCGGCGATGAGGCATGCCGCCCTGTTGGCCACCGTCGAGAACGATGGCCACGCGGTCGCCTTCTTCGTAGTCGTGCATGACACGGGAAATGTTCAGTCGGCTGCGCTCGTTCTTTCGTCGTCGCAGGATGCTTCGGGTGCCCACTCGCTGGCCCTTGGAACGCTTCATCTTCTTCGCCTCCGTTGCCCGAAATCAGCGCAAGCGCCTCTTCGGAGCATGTTGCCGACCCACCTTCCCCATATAAGCACCGCGACCGCGGTTCTGAGCGTTCATGAGCCGCAGCGGCTCAGTCAGCGTGAATGTCGCCCACGTCGAGCCACACGACGTTGCATTTTGCACGGATGAGGGAGGCCACCGAGGGTTGGGTGCGTCCGCTGTCGCCGTGAACGGTTTCCTTGACGTAGGTGCCGGATTCGCAACGCAGGGTGAATTCCACCTCGCGGCGACCGTCCTCGTTGAGTTCGATGATGGGGGTGTGGGATTCGAACACGGTGCGCTTGCGAATCAAGTCGGCGCGACGGTGACTCACACGCTCAGGGGTCCGCTGTGCCAATTTGACGCCTTTCAGCCCCTCAATCACCTGAACGATCACCTCGTCGCTTGGCAATTCAAACACCTCGGAGGCTGGCGGAAGCGCTTCCTGCAACCGTTCAATGAGGACCGGTTTGGTCCCGGTTTTGGCCAAGCCGTGTTCTTCGCACAGCGCCACCAATTCGGCCTTCTTCATCTTCGCCATCGCCTCGTCGCTGGGGCGCGTGGCGGGGGTTTCGATGGGTGCATCCAGCGGTTTGGTTCGGTCGGAGGCATCGTCACCCCGTTGTTGGCGGCGCCGTTTTTTGTTGCGGCCCTTCCCACTCCCGTCGGTAAGGTCCACCGGCGCGGTGAGCACGGCCAATTCTGCGGCGTTCATGGGCTCAAGTGTGAAACGAATGGTGTACGACTTTTCAGCCGGCGTGTCCTTGATGCGAACCACTTCTTTGCGGTTGGACGGCCGAAGGCTTGCCACTTCGACGGAACCGCCCGCCTGTTGGTTGATCATTTCGGTCAACTTGGCGGCGCTGAACGCCCGCTTTTTGGGCTCTTTGATCTCCATGACGAACGGTCGCCCCTGGCCGAGGCAGCGAACGTCGATGTCCTCCCGCCCCATGCCGTGGAAGGCGTGTTCCGTGCCCTCCAACGCCGCCATCATCGGGTTGCCGATGAGGTCCTGGACGCTGCGTTCGTACTGCAAGCCCGTGTGGTCGCAGCGTTCGCAGCCGCGGCCCTTGCAGGCTCGGCAGGGCCATCGGGTCTGCGGAATGCCGCGTTCCAGTTTTCGGTAGCGGCCGTACACGTAGACGGCGCGAACGTCGAGGTCAACGGTCAGCGTGAGCACGTCGATGAGGGCCATGACATCCGGTTTTTCGTTGACCATCGTCACGTTGTCCAATCGCTCGTTCAAACGGCGAGCGATGGCGTTGACCAGCGCAGCCTTCAGCGCCTCACTGCCGCCCGCACCGAACCGCTTGCGCAGTTCATCTTCGCTTTCGGTTTGGTCCTTGGGGAACCGGGCGCCAAGTTGCAGTCGGCTGAGTTCGTAGGGTTGGACAGCATCAAAGATGATGTCCGTGAGCAACTCCACCTCTTCAAACAGGTTCTCACAGAACGGGCACAGCGGTACGTCGTCACGGGCGGAAGCCAAATGGGCATCGCGGTCCAGCACGGCTTGGCGCACCTCCTTGCCCGCCGCTTCCATGGATTGACCGTAGTGCATTTTCCCGCCCACGCGGCCCAAGCAGGCATCGCAGGTGCCGATGCGCACGAGGTGCTTGTGGCCGGCCGGTGATGGAGCACGTGGGATCTCCTCCATGTGCGTGCCCAACTGGTCGGGGACCTCGAGGGATCCTTGGTCGAGATCTTCGTCGCCCGTGGTCTCCGCGGTATCGTCCACCTCGTCCCACAACGAATAGTTGGTTTCCCCGAAGCCGGCGTTGGCGTACGCCATCCAGTCTTCGTCGTCGTCCTCAGCGTCGGCCTTCTCGGGTTCGTTGCCTGCCATGTCGCCACCACCTTCCCGGGGCCAACCCCAAAGACGGCACGCTGACCGCAGGCTCAATCCTTGATGAAGCCACCGCCCAATCCGGGTTCACTTCCGGTCAAGGAAGGCCAACACACCAGCTGTGATGGAAAGTACCCCACCCAGAACGGTCATCCATACGCCCATGCCGGTGCTGGCGTCGGTGTCGGTGTCGGGCAACAAGACCCACCAGACCAACACGGCGAGGAGCATCAGTACACCGGCGGCCATGCCAACCCACTTGCCGTGCTTCTCAGCCTCGGCGGGCAGGCGACGACCGATGGCGCCAGCACCCAACATGAGGGTGCCCAGCACAGCGCCAATGGAACCCACCCAGAGCACAAGGCTGCCCGTAGAACCTGCAGCGGGCGTTTCGAGGCACGTGTCCCGAGCCTCGGCCAAGTCCGCCAGCACGGTCTCGTTGCCCATGGCAAAAGCGGTGGCAAATGTGTAGGTGTTGTGGCAATAGTCCTCGTAGTTCCCGACAAGGGCATCGTCAAGGTCGTCAGCAGTGTTGTTTTCTGCCGCTGCGGCCTCCATGTCCTCGGCAAACAATCCGTAGGTGTACACCTTGCATTGGTCAATCACGTTCTGTTTGGTCAGGGTGCTCTCTGCAGGTACCTCGCTCTGGGAACAATCGAATCGAACCGTGGTCAGACCAGCGCTCAAACCAGCTGTGTCGTCCTCGTTGCTGATGAGCCATTCGTGGTTGAACTGTGCTGCGACGCCGAGCAGCGCCCCGGCCAACAGCAAGGCCACGGCGGCGTAGGTCATGGCCGGCGACGGTCCAGCCTCGACCATGGGCAGGTACGGCTGGGGGGTGGCACCGAGGGCCGGGGCCCCCACGGCGGCGGCAGGGTTGGGCGAAACCGTCGCCGGCACCGCTGTGGGAAGCGCCACGCTGGGTTGTGCCACGGCCGGTGAGGTGGCAGGTTGAGGCGAGGCCACGGGTGGTGAGGTGACGGAAGCAGGTTGCATCACGGCTGATTGAAGCTCGACGGTGGGCTGGGGCACCGGTTGGGGCGGGGGTGCTTGAGCGGTTGGTTGCGGGATGAAATCGGGGTAGTGCTGGCGTGTGTAGGCCATGGCATTGGCTTCCGTGTGACCCATGCCGAGCACGTGGTCGTAGTAGGCCTGTGCATCGCTCATGGTGGGAGATGACCGAGCACCGCTATGAAAATTCCTCAAATCCCTGTCATGCAACTTGCGTTGTCGTGTCGTGGACGGTCGGTGCCATTTGCTCCGTGTCGTCGTTGTCTCCGTTTGCCGGGCCAGGCGGGCGATGGATGAGGCCGAGCGCCGCCGTGGTGAGCACCAAACTGGCAAGCAGGGACAGGGCGATCATGGCGGCCGAAAACACGCCGAAGTTGGCGAACAGCCCCATGGGCGAGAGAGCGATGACGAGGAACCCAGCGATGTCGGAGGTGGCCGAACCCAGCAAGGCCAAACCGCACGCACCGCCCACGGCGACGAGCGCTTCGTCGTGACCGAGGCCCTTGTCTCGGTCTTCTCTGTACCGTTCGGTTACGTGGATGCAATAATCGATGCCCACCCCCAGTGAAATCGTCGCAATGGTCACCGTGACGATGTTGAGCGAGGCGCCGGTGGCGTACATCAGCCCGTACAGCCACACGACCACCAAAAGAATGGGCACGAAGGTCACCGCCGCTTGCTTGGGCGAGCGGAAGCCGATGATAAGGGAAATGAACACGAAAAGAGAGCCAAGGACGAGGGAGGATTGCATTTCGTCCTGCATCGCCGTAGCGGCGGTAAATCGGGTGATGGGGCGGCCGGTCAGCATGACCCACGTCAGCGGCTGGTCCTCGTTCTCTTCGCCGGGTGCGTCGTAGGTGCCGCTGGAGAGGTTTGTGAACACCTCGAGGTCGCGCCACACCTCGGCCACGCCACCGGTCATCCCGGGGAAGTCCTCTGGCTGCGTCATGCCGAAGCGAATTTGCATCATGTCGTAGGCTGCAGGGTCCCCGTTGACGTCCAACCAAGGACGGAGCGGGTCGAGGTCAACCACAGGCATGATGTAGAGCTGAACGATGCTTGCAGGGATGTCAGGGATGGGCCCAACCCCGGGCACGCCGTACAGCGACAGATAGCCGTAGAAGAACGCCAAACAATCTCGGTCGCCGGTGTCCATCAGCGGCCCGTTGCCAGCCAGGCTGCAATTGACCCCGTGGCCCTCCTCATCAGGTTGCCATCCAGCCGCTTCGAAGGGCGCGCTGTCCAGCACCATGCTGCCCTGAGCAGCAAACACCATCTCGTCGAGGGCGAGGATGTCGATGGTGCCATCGGGTTGACGGGTGATCTTGTCGGGCACCCCCTCGGGCAAAGCATCCATGTTTTGGCGGAACTCGTCGATGGCGGCGTACACTCCCGGGTCAAGAACGTCGCCCAGAATGAGCAAGTTGGCGGGTTCACCTTCGTCCGCAAACCGCGTGGAAATCTCGTCCACGCCGATGGCAAAATCCGAGGATTCGTCAAGGAAATCTTCCACCGCAAAGTCACCCTCAAGTTGGGCCATGCCCCACGCAGCGGGCACGGTCAACAGCAGGGCAATGCCCGTGATGACCAGCGCGTTGCGTCGCTGGCCCGAGGCTTTGGTGACGCCGCGCAACCATGCAGGATTCACGAGGGACTTCACTTCGTTGTGCTTGTTTCGCTCTGCGCGACGGTCAAGCCAATCGTCCACGCTGACCCGAAGCAACGGTGCCCAAATTCCGGTCAGCGCAAACGCAGCGAAAATTCCGAAGGCTGCTTCGATGCCAAAGGAACGCAGCGCAGCGATGTCGCTGAACAGGTTTGCAGCGAAGGCGGAGATGGTGGTAATGGAGGTGAGGGTGATGGCCCGGCCCACCCGCGAGAGGGTCTCGTTGCCTGCCTGTTGGGATGTTTTGCCGTTGGCCCGTTCCTCTTTGTAGCGATGAAGGGCATGAAGCGAATCGTCGATGCCGAGTGCGAGGACTAAAATCGGCAGCAGATTGGAAAACTGGGAACGGGCAATGAGATCCAAGCCAACGAGGGCCGTGAGATTCGAGAAGTGACCAATGAGGCCTTGCATCCAGAGCAGGGCGCCTCCAAGCGCAACGCCGACGATGGCGACATCGGACCAACGTCGCAAGCTGACGTACAGAAGTACCGTCATCGCCAGTCCCATCAACACGATGAGTCCTGCGCTCGACTGAAGTTCACGGTTGACCTCAACGTTGACACCCTGACCGACCAGCAACGTCACGGTTGTTCGGTCGTCGGAACGAAGGTGACCTTCGAGGTCCATGTAGGTCCATTCCGTTGCGCATCCGGCCCCCTCGCTTTGGAGCGTCATACATTCCTCACTGGTGTATTGTGGGGGGTGAAGCAACAGGTGATCGTTGTCGAGGCGGTAACCGCCCACTCGGAAACCTTCATCGGTGAATTGAACCGATGTCTCTTGATGAGCATCCTTCCACACGACCTCCCACCCCATGTCGGTGAGTTTGGTGCGGTCGAGCTGCACGAGCAACCACGTGGACGAGCCCGTCCAGCGCCCTTTGCCCCACAACGCATCCTCCCACGTGCCGTCGGAGGTGAGCCTGCCGTAGATGGGCCCCTCTTGGAAGGCCGTGTAATCCGCCTTGAACCCGCGGTCAAGGGAAAGCCAACGCAAGAAGTTGTTATCGGAAGCCTCCGCCATGCGTGCAGCTGCCATGTCGATGTGGGCTTGCGTCAGATTTGCATCATCAAATTCGAGACAGTCCAACGGGAAGCAATTCGTCCAGTTGGTGGGTGGTTCGGTGACGACGCCCTGCGGGGTCAAGCCGGGTTGGGTCAAGATCGACGTGTTGTTCATGAACCCGCGAAAGTGGTCCGACAGCGAGATGGCGCCGTTGGATTGGTGGCCCGTCACATCGTTGACAAGGGGCTTGAGGGCAGGTGCTAAGGCGTGCTCGGTGACAAGATTGAGCTTGTGGTCGATCTCGCGCAGCACGGTCAGGTTGAGGATGCCGCCCGTTGGGGCGTCGATGCCGCTCCAGGGCTCACCGGCCGGGAGCATTTCGGTGGGGGAAACCAAGGAAGCGTAGTCGGGGGCACCGTCTGCCATGCGGTCCACAGGCGTCCACGACTCAAGCGGTGGAACCTCTGCAGGGTCCCGGACAGCGACGAGGAAACCGAGGATGATCTCGGCGTTGGGAAATTCCTCATCGACGATGGCTTGGGCCGTGAGTTCTGGCGATTCCATCTCGTAGGACTCCATGTCGATGGGCTGCAGGGCCGTCATGGCACCGGGGATCATCAGCAGCGTCAGCACGAAGACGGCGATGTGGGCGTTGCGCCGTCGAGGGACGAGCCATTCGGCCATCCGGTTGAAGCGCTCGCTCATGGTCAACCAACGCCGGTGTTCGCCTTTTCAATGGGTGTATTGGAAGCGCATTCCTCACCGTGCGACAACGCTGATTTTGGCCCGTTCAAGCAACGAACCACTTATGAACACCGGCTGAGCGACCGGACATTGAGGCCACCACCTTGAGTGCGATTGATGACCTGTTGGACCAAGCCAACGCTCTGGACATGTCCGTCCAGATCACCATCGGTTTGCTTAGCACGCTGTTCGTTTTGGGCGTCGTTCGCTTCCTGATGCGGAAGATCGTGCTGGACTTTGTCCGGGCGACCAAATTCAAGTGGGACGACCACCTGTACCAACCGGTCACCCAGCGAATGTATGCGTTCATTCTCCTGGTGGGCACCCAACTTACCATGTTGTGGGTGCTTGAAGAAGGCCACGAGGTCAACCTCTCGTTGGACCCGCTCTTCAGCGCCGGCTACATTCTGCTGACGACGTCGCTGGCCAGCGTCGCCATCAAGGTGATGATCCCGGTCATTCTCGACCGTTTCAGCAACCCCAACAGCGTCACGGTTTCGGGCAGCAACTCCCTTGTCATCTTCCTGTTGAGGGCTGCCGTTTGGTTCGGCGGCTTGTACCTGGCGCTCGCCGTGCTCGGTTTCGAACTGCTCGGTTTGCTGGCTTCGCTGGCGGTCTTTTCGCTGATCATCGGTTTGGCCATGCAACAAACGCTCGGCAACATCGTGAACTCGTTCATGCTCGCCCTTGACCAACCGTTCGAAGTGGGCGACCGCATCGAAGTGGACGGTCACCTTGGGTCGGTGGTGTCGGTCGGCATCCTGTCCACCAAAGTGCTCACCATTGGCGAAAACCTCGTGGTGATTCCGAACAACAACCTCGTCAACTCGACGGTCATCAACCACGCTCGCGGCGGCGGTGACGGCAAGGGTCGTCGTATTTCGTTGGTGTTGGACGTCGGGGTTGAGTACGATGAAGACATTTCTCACGTCAAGTACACCATCCTCCAACTGATGCGTGAATGCCCTTACGTGCTCAACGAACCGGAACCCCGCGTGCTTCTCAACGAACTGGGCGACTTCGCCAAGATCTTCCGTTTGTACGGGTGGGTCGAGGACTATGCGGATGAGTTCGTGGCCAAGGATTGGTTGTTCAAAAATGTCGATGAGCGTTTCAAGAAGGAAGGTATCGGCATTCCGTTCCCCACCTCCGTCGAGATCGGTGCGGAGTACAAGGAGACCTACAACCGCCAGCGCAAGGCCACGAACGTGCGCCGCGCTCGCCTCCAGATGATCAAGGAGGACAAGGCACTCGCCCAGGAGCGAGCGACCGCTCGTGCCGAGATTGAGGCCATCAACGAGCGCTTGGAAGATCCCGAGTTGGACAAGAACGAGAAGGTCACCCTTGAGGAATCCCTGCGTGAACTCAACCGTGTGCTCAACATGTTTGAGGCCGGCGACAGTTGAGGCAGCCCTCACCACCCCTGTGGCAGCCGAAACGACCACCGATGGAGGGCGGGCACCGTCGTTCGTCAAACCCGCTTGCCATGCTTACTGCACTTCGTTGTGCTCTCCCTTTCAATGCCAATCGTACTTCGGCTGCTGAAGGCGTGCGGACGTGCGCCGGAAAGGTTGAGGAACTTCTCCTATCATGACAGGGCATGGATGGCATCAACCTTCGGTACATGCAGACCGTTTTGGAGGCAAAGGATCACCAGGAATTACCGGGTGCTGCACTGTTCCAATCCTTTGACCGTCTCGAATTCCTTCGGGAACAACCCGGTGGACATCCTGATGAATTGCGATGTTTGGCTCATGCGATCCACGCTCACCCCAATGCGCACCTCGATGAGCACGACGCCTACCGAGTCAACACCGTGCTGGAGGCTACGGCGCATGAATCCTTGCTCGACATCTCGCTGAGCGGCCCCATCGCTCGTCTTTTCGCTTCGTTCTCCGGCGTGTGGTGGTCGCCGCCAACCGTGCTTGAGCATGGCATGTTCTACCTCACCGTCCGTGGCACACCCGGCGAAATCAAGGCTGCAAGGCAAGGCATGGTGGCGTTGCTGGGGCAACGCTTCAAGTTGACCACGGTGACGAGCAGCTTGAACCAAAGCAGTGCCATGCGCAACCTGTCCCCCCGCCAATCCGAAGTGTTGAGCACGGCGTTGGAAATGGGCTACTACAATCGGCCACGGGAATGCACGCAGCGCGACATCGCAGAAGCGATGGGTGTTCGCCAAGCCACGGTGAGCGAGCATCTCCAAGTAGGGGAAGCCAAATTGGTGCACGCTGTTTACAAGGAAAACTGACTCCTCCCGTTCATGATAGGTCACCGGTCTAATACGGCAACGCCGTTGCTCAACCATGAGCGGCCAAGGCCATGCCCGAGCAATTCGACCTTGGGTTCTGGTGGTGTTGATGGTGCTCATGCCGCAAACCGGTTACCTCGAGGGATGGCCGTGGATGGTGGTGGAGGACGCTGAGCCCGAATCCATTCTGCCTCCTGCGGACACGACGCCCATGGCGACCTACTCTGCGACCGGCTACCCCTCCCTCGACGCTGACATCCGTTCGGGCGATCTGAGCGACTGGACCTTTTGGCGACCCAACGCTACCGACAGTACCGGCTATCGCGGTGGCTTTGACACGTTCAACAACGCTTTGCCAATCTCAGACGGGGATGGAAGAGCGTACTACGCCGGCTACGACTCGGGGGCCTACACCTCTTCGGAACTTGGTGGGGCCTCCGTCACCGATGGCATGCTGTTGTTCACCCACTATTCTCTGGACAGCGGGGCCGTTCACACGGCATCGGCCAACCTGTCGTTGAACCTTCCCACGTCGGCATTCCTGTCGTTCACCGCTGTGACCCGGTCCAACGGTTGGAACGACAGTTTCCTCGACATCGCTGTGCACCAGTCCGGCTCGCAAATCAGTCACACGGTGGTTGAACCGTCCTCCAACAGCCTCACCAGCGAGCAAGTGACCTTGTTCGTCCCCGCCGGCAGCAGCACCGTCTCCATCGCCACGTCCGTCGAGAGCGTTACGACCTCTATCCACGGCGCAGGCGGCTTTTGGGGCGTCCACACCTTCTCGGTTGGTGGCTTTGCCACGCACCTGTCCTTGGGGGCCGACCATGCCTGCGTGTTGGCCATTGACAGCGACACCAAGTGTTGGGGTTCAAACACTGCAGGCCAACTGGGCCAGGGCCACGTGGAGCACATGGGCGACGAAACCGATGAAATGGGCCAATCCCTTCCCTACGTGGTGCTGCCAGAAAACAGCATGGCCAGCGACGTCAGCGCTGGCGGCGAGCACACCTGCTACATCCTGCAAACGGCGACCAGCGACGGCATGCCGTTGTGCTTTGGTCGCATCAGCACGCTCGGATACGGCTGGAGCGATGACGGTTCCATCGGCGATGCGTACCTCGAAGACGCGTCCATGATGCCCGAATGGCCGTTGCCCACGGGTCGGTACGTCACGCAGATCGAAGCTGGTTGGAACCACACCTGTGCGCTCTTCGACGACGGAAGCCTCGGGTGCTGGGGCGACAACGCCCACGGACAACTCGGCACCGAGAACACCACCTTCCTCGGCGACGGGTACGACGAGGTCGGCGACGGTTTGGCGCTGGTGGACCTGCCATCGGGCACCAACGTGACTTCCATTGCCCTTGGCTGGGACCATACCTGCGTTCTGTACGACACCGGTGACGTCGCCTGCTGGGGCGACAACACCTACGGTCAACTGGGGCTGGAGCATTCGACGTCGGTCGGGGGCAACACCGGCGACATGGGGGGTAACCTCGTCAACATCAGCCTGCCCAGCGGCCTCAACGTGACCCACCTCAGCGCCGGTGACGGGTTCACCTGCGCCACCTTCAGCGACGATTCCATCCGTTGCTGGGGTCGCAATGACATCGGGCAACTCGGCCAGGGCAACACCGCTCATTACGGGGACGACAACGGTGAGACGGTGAGTGCCCTGAGCGCCATCGATCTAGGCTCCTCTTACGCCTCCAACACCAAGATCATGGACGCCGGTCAAGACCACGTCTGCAGCGTCATTCTCACCTCGTCCACCGCAGGCGTGGTGAAGTGTTGGGGCGGCAACGGCGACGGTCAATTGGGCATCGGCACGGCCGGCAGCGACCAACACCGTGGCGACGCCAACGGCGAAATGGGCGCCAACCTGCCCGCCATCGGGATGGGCATCGATGTCGGCGGTGACATGCGCTTCGAGGTCGGTAACCAGTTTGCCTGTTTGATGCGCTTGTCGTCCTCGCTCACCAACCCCCAGGTGCAATGCTGGGGCATTTCCGACCAAGGGCGTCTGGGCTACGGCAACACCGAAGCGCTCGGCGACAGTTCCTCCGACACCCTGCCGTCCAACGACGTGCAGTTGGCATTGAACGAGCCTTTTGCTTACGGCGATTGTAGGGACATTGATACGCCAACACAGGCTCAAGTGGACAGCAACGACGCTGGACGTCACCTGACCCTCCTCGCCGCCGACTCGGCCTGTCCGGTCATGGCGTACACCGACGACACGACGGGCACGCTCGCCATCGCCGTCTTCCACCAGAACCAGTGGGTCAAGGAAACGGTCACCGAGGTCGCCGGTGACGTCACCGACCTCGACCTCGGACTCGATGCCGAGGGGCGCATGTTCATGGCTTGGGCGGAAGCACCCACCCCCGGTACCGCTTCGGTTTATGTCGCCGGTAAGGACCGGGGCCGATGGGCCAGCACCAACCTGACAGGTCTCTCGGGCCTCGATGAGGTGGGTCTGTTGCTTCACGCCAATGGTGACCTCGAAGTGGTGGGTTTGGCGGCCGACAACGCCTCCTTTGCCTCGGTGGTCTGCACCTCGGGTTCAGACTGTGAAAACGCAGGCTCCTGGTCGTCCAATCTCAGCCGCACGCTGAACGGCGGCGTGACACTCAGCGATCTCGACGTCGCTTTGGATCGCGACGGGACAGCCTATGCGAGCTACCAAGCCAACGGCGACCTTCAGATCGTCAGTAAACCCGCTGGCGGGGACGGTATCGGCACCGACGATTGGACCAACCACGTGACGGTACGCAGCGACTTGGGCGACACCGGCAGTACCGAATCGAATGCCTTGGTCTCAACCGTGGGATGGCTCAGCGGTTTGACGACGGTCTCGGCGAACCTCTCCAGCGGCGGTGCATCAGAAGGTCTTGCCAACATCAGCACTTGCACCGGGGGTTGGAGCAGCTGCGCAGCAGCATCGGGATGGACGGCCACCGCTTCGCTCTCCGGGGTGAACACCACGCTGCTCGCCATCGACACGGACCTTGACCAACGCGCCTACCTGGCCCATCTTGATGATGCAGGCGTGGGCTTGACCAAACTCGGCCCGCAAGGTGTGTTGGGTGATGTGGAAACGGTGTGGCCGCACGACGTTGAGCGGGTCAGCTTGGCCATCGCTGACCAAGGAACAGCGTACACCGCCGTTCGCAACCAATCGGACGGGACGTTGTGGCTGGTTCGCGTCGATGCGTTCGCTGGTCGCGGGCTCGCCACGGACCTTGACGGCGATGGCTGGTTGGGGATCGATGAAATGGCGTGCGGTACCGACCCGAACGACGACACCTCGGCGCCGATGGATGCGGACGGCGACGGTATTTGTGACGGTGAGGACACCACGGATGACGACCTGCATCGGCTGGGGACCCGTGCCCTTGCGCTGGGTGAGCACTTCGGATGCGCCATCACCGGCGATCTCCATCTTCCCGGGGTTCAACCAGCCCTGCTATGTTGGGGAGCCAACCACGACCGCCAACTCGGCAACATGACCTTGGACACCAACGGGGACAATCGTTCCGCCTCATCGGTGGCCGTTGACCTGCCCAAATGGTCGGCCCCAATCGATGTATCGGCGGGTGAACGTCACGCTTGCGTCGTGCTGACGCAGGGCGAGGTGATGTGTTGGGGGGCCAACGACCACGGCCAACTCGGCCGTTCAACCAATTTCAGCGACGCTTCGGTCGGCGAGGTCGACCTGCCCGAGGGCGTCCGTGCCCTGTCGGTGGCCGCTGGCGACAACCACACTTGTATCACCGACCAACGCGCTGATGCGTGGTGTTGGGGCTCCAACCTCAACGCTGAATTCGGAGCACATTACGCCTACAACCCGAACGGGGTTGTACCGTTTGACAGCATAGAACACCCCTCTTTGTTCTCCGAATGGGATGGGAGCGGACCGTTGAGTGGATTCGAACACGGCTTCGATGGGTACCAGCCCCTCCGTGTTGGCTGCTGCGGCCATCAGCAAACCAGTGTGGAGAGCATGACGTTTGTTGCTCCGTATCCGGTCACGCTGGCGTTGTTGGTGACTTCAAGTGGTTTCTCCCAGCGGTTTGTGTTTTCCGTGGACGGAGAAGAAGTGATCT
>Ga0255774_10001572_pt1 | contig 18671 bp, 21 predicted proteins | sample 101ome_17_FD_179972 | JGI IMG/M metagenome (GOLD analysis project Ga0255774, IMG submission 179972) | Coastal salt marsh microbial communities from the Groves Creek Marsh, Skidaway Island, Georgia - 101407AT metaG (version 2) | ecosystem: Environmental > Aquatic > Marine > Intertidal zone >...
GCCCGAGGGCGCCGGGGACATTGCCATGGTGCGGTTCCCCCTCCCCCGAGTGGTCATCGCAAGGCCGCCTTAAAGAGGCCTCCTAAGACTGCCAAAGGGGATTAATGCGTGTCAATTACCTTTCCCAGGAGGAAGGGGAAGGCGAGCGCTGGCCGTGACTTCTGGGATAGGCTCTCGGGCCTAGGTAACGGTGCTGGGAGCATAGGGGGTATGGCTTGGCTTGTAACGAAATACCTGGTGACTGCGGCGCTGGTGGTGCTGGTCTCGGAGGTGGCGAAGCGGAGTGATCGCTTGGGGGCGCTGCTCGTTGCTTTGCCCCTGGTGACAATCCTTTCCCTGTTGTGGCTGCATTTCGAGACGGGAAACCGGGAAAAGCTTGCGGCTCACGCCTGGTACACCTTCTGGTATGTGGTGCCGACGCTGCCCATGTTTCTGGCCTTTCCGGCTCTTTTGCAGCGCTTCGGCTTCTGGGGCGCCCTTGGCGCAAGCGCAGCCCTCACGGTGGTCTGCTTCTGGGCTTTCGCTCGCGTGGTGAAGCCCTTTGGAATCGATCTTGGGCTCTAGCGGGGATCGGCGGGAAGGGGATGGCACTGTAGGAAGGCATCGCTGTCCACGGCCTTGAAGTAGCCATAGGCCGCATCCCAAGCAGGCCCCCAGGGCGCGCCCGAGTAGTAGGCATCCACCACCGCCCCGGCGGCGGCGCCGTTCGGGCTTAGGGCCCAGAGCTGAAGGCCCCCCGCATCCTGAACTCCCGCTCCCGCCGGGGACAGCACCAGGGCGCGGAAATCATGGCCGTCCTTTCGAAGCGCCGTCTCGAGCACCGCCATGGCCTCGAGGAAGGGGGCGTAATCGGCCACGGGGATCCGTACCTGCCAAACCCGCGCCGTGGCACTGGCGAGCCCCTCCGTCCCCAGCTCCGTATAGGCGCCGCTCTGAAGGCGAGCGTTGTTGAGGGCAGGCGCGTTCGGGGCGGTGGAAAGGGCCGCTGCTAGATCGGGAAAGCGCTCCCAGAGCAGCAACTGGCCAAGGTTCTGGTCGCCGCTTAGGGGTAGGCAGTAGCCAGCGGCGCTGCTTCGGTCGGAGCGAGGTAAGGCTTCTAGCCCCTTCGGCAGGGCGCTCGGATCGAGGCGTTGCATCCAGAGCACGCCCGGCGGGGCGGCTAGGAGCGCTGTGCTAAGACTCAGAAGAGCGGTGAGCAAAGCAAGGCGATGAAGCATGGAATGCTCCTGGCTTTAGAAGAGGGCGGAAAACGCGCCCGGGAGGCCCCGGGCGCGGAGGGGCTTAGGCGCCGAGGCGGTGCAGGGCGCAGATTTTATTGCCCGCGGGATCGCGGAGGTAAGCGAGGTAAAGGCCGCTGCCTTCCCGCTCCCCCGGGGGATCCTCGCAATCGGTCCCGCCGTTCGCGAGGCCTGCGGCGTGCCATGCGTCAGCTTCTGCGGGGCTGGCGGCGGCAAAGCCCACCGTGCCGCCGTTGGCACCGCAGGCAGCTTCGCCGTTGATGGGCACGGAAAGGGAAAAAATGCCCGTGGGCGTCATGTAAAAGCAGCGCCCCTTCGGATCAAGCGTACCCGGGGCGTGGCCCAGGGCGCCCAGGACGGCGTCGTAGAACTTCTTCGATGCCTCGATATCGTTTGCACCCACCATGATGTGGCTGAACATGCTGCGACTCTCCCAACGCGTTAAGTGAAGGCGAGAGCATAAGCGTCCTTGGCCAGGGCTCCAAGGGCTGTGGTGTCGGCCCCGGGGCCGGGGTAGGCTCAGGGTTCTAGAGATTTTCGCGGGGAGGCGAAGCCCATGACCAAAACCATGCTCGATACGGGAACGGAGGATCTCAAGGCCTGGGAGGGAGAGGGCATCCTTCACATCACCCTCAACCGGCCCCAGGCCCGGAACGCCATGTCTGGCCCGATGAACCAGGCCTTTGGAAAAATGCTGGCCTACGGCGAGGAGAGCGCGAGCGTTCGCGTCATCGTTGTCACCGGCGCGGAGGGCGCTTTCTGCGCCGGCGGCGATGTGAAGGGCATGGCCGGCAGCGGCGATGGGGGCTCCACGGCGGCGGCGGAAGCGACCCTGGATGAGCGCATTCACGCTCAGCGCCTGAACCAGCGGGCCACGGCGGGGCGCATGTACCTCATGCCGAAGCCCGTCATTGCGAGCTTGCCTGGCGCCGCGGCGGGGGCGGGCATGTCCCTGGCTCTGGCTGCGGACCTCCGCATCATGGCGGAGAACGCCTTCATCACCTCGGCCTTCGCCAAGGTGGGCTTTAGCGGCGATTACGGCGGGACCTTCTTCCTGACCCAGCTTGTGGGCTCGGGGGAGGCGCGGGAGATCTACTATCTTTCCGATCGCCTCGATGCGCAGGAATGCCTCCGGCTGGGCCTCGCCAACGCAGTGGTGCCGGCGGAGGCCCTGGAGGAAGAGACCTTGGCCCTGGCGCGGCGCCTCGCCGCCGGTCCCCCGGCCGCTTACCGCTACATGAAGGAGAATCTCAATCGTGCCGCCGAGGGCGCCGATGCCCTGAGCTGCATGGATCTTGAGGCCACCCATCACGTGCATACGGGGCTCACGGAGGATCACCGGAACGCAGCGGCGGCCTTCGTAGAGAAACGCCTGCCCGTGTTTACGGGGCGCTAAGCCCCCGCGCCCGGGCGAGGAGGGCGCGCCCTTGCGCCCGGGATCGAAGGCGTAGCCAGCGCGGCCCCTGGGGGTGCGGGGTTATCTCGCCCATCGCCTCCCCGTAGCGCCGCCGAATCCGCCGAAGATTTTGGAAGGACCACAGCAAAATCGAGTCTTTCGACAGAAAGGCGCGACGCAGCGACTCCCGGTTCCCATGGCGCCAGAGCCGCACCTTCCCCAAGCTGCGCTTTAAGGTCCGGAGGAAGACCTGCCAGAGCACGCGGGGGTAGGGGGGATCGATCCAAACCACGAGGGTGGCGCGAGCCCATTTCAGGGCCCGGGTGCGGTCGTAGTTTCCATCGAGAACCCAGCGAGGTTCGGCAAGGGCCGCGGACAGGCGCGGCAGAAAGGTTTCGTCGGGGGTGGGGGTCCAGTTTGGACCCCAGAAAAGATCATCAATTTCCACCACGGGTTGGCCGAGGGCCTTGGCTAGGGCTCGGCCCAGAGTCGTTTTCCCGCTGCCGCTGCTGCCCACCAGGTTTACCCGGTCGAAGTCTGACCGGGTGAGGTCGGCAAGGGTGTTCTCGAAGGTGGGCGATCCCGCCTTAGGCATCGCTGCCTTGGGTGTCGGCGATCCACCGATCCACTCGCGCTTCGAGGAGCGTGAGGGGCATGGCACCGCCGCCGAGGATGGTGTCGTGGAAGGCTCGAATATCGAAGGCCTCCCCAAGGGCATCCTCAGCTTTCCGTCGGAGGGCTTGGATGCGCAGCATGCCGATCTTGTAGCCCGTGGCTTGCCCCGGCATGACAATGTAGCGCCGTACCTCGGAGCGCGCCTGCGCTTCCGTGATCGGACCGTTGTCGAGGAAGTAGGCATTGGCCTCTTCCTCGGTCCAGCCCTTGGCGTGGAGCCCCGTGTCCACCACGAGGCGGATGGCGCGCCACATCTCCGAGCCCAGGCGCCCGAACTCCGAGTAGGGGTCCATGTAGGTGCCTTCGATTTCCGTGGCGAGCCACTCGGCGTAGAGGCCCCAGCCTTCCGCATAGGCGTTGAAGTTGGTTTGGGTCCGGAAGGTGGGAATGCCCTCGAGCTCCTGGGCGATGGCAATCTGCATGTGATGGCCTGGCAGCCCTTCGTGGTAGGCGATGACCTCAAGCTCATGCTTGGGCATGGCGTTCATGTCCGACAGGTGGGCGTAGTAGATGCCCGGGCGGGAGCCATCGAGGGCCGCGGGGTAGTAGTGCTGGGCGGCGCCATCCTGCTCCCGGAAGGGCTCGACCCGGCGCACCACGAGGTCCGCCTTGGGCAGGATCCCGAAGTAGTCCGGGAGCCGAGCCTTAATGCGCTCGATCGCCGCCGTGGCCTCGTCCAGGTAGGCCTGGCGGCCGGCGTCCGTATTGGGGAAGTAGAAGCGCTCATCGCCGGTCGCGCCTCGGAGCATGTCAAAGAAGGCCCGAAGATCCCCCTCAAAGCCCACTTTTTCCTTGATGATTTCCATTTCTCCCCGGAGCCGGGCGACCTCGGCGAGGCCAATCTCGTGGATTTCATCGGCGGTGAGATTTGTGGTGGTGTGCCGGCGTAGCAGATAGTTGTAGTAGGCGCCGTCGTCGTTGCGGTTCGAAAGGCCGGTGACCGGGCCCTCGTCCTCGGGGAGTTCGCCTTGGGCCCAGGCCAAGAGGCGCGCGTAGGCCGGGGCAAGACCCTCCGTCAGGGCTAGGCGCGCCTCCTGGCGATAGCGGCGAGCGTCCTCTTCGGAGATCTGCTCCTCCTTAAGGAGCGTTGCCACTTCGCTTTCAAAGTCCGCCCACAGATCCGAGGCCTCGCCTTCCGTAAAGGGCGCCCCGGTGACGACCTTTTCCGCCTGCTCGATCACCCCTTCGAGGGCGAAGGCGGGGGTTTCAAGGCCCTGGGCGGCAGCGGCCTCGGCGCGATCGATCATTTGATTCAGCGCTCGACCCCCTTCCCGATAGCGGGCAATCAGTCCCTCAAGATCTAGGGGGCTTGCCACGGTGTGAAAGCTAATGAGCAGGGTGGGCAGGAAGGACTGGGCCCCGTTCATTTGATCGAACTGATAGTCCGCCAGGCGGAAGGCTGCACCGTCCTGCGCGCGCTCGTATTGATAGACCCAGAGGTCCCAGGAATCCTTCAAGTGCTGAGGCAGGGTGTCGTAGTCGAAGTTGGCCTTGAGGTCCTCGACCGTTCCCGCAAGCCAGGCCAGTTCCGCTTCCTCCGCGGCGAGGGACAGATCATCGATCTCCCCCTGTCGATCCTTTCGCCCCAGGAAGGTGAGGGAGATGGGGCTGCGCTCAAGCTGCTCCTCGTACTTCGCCTCGAACCAGGCGGAGAGCGCTTCTGCGTTGGCACCCGCGTCCACGGGCGGGGCTTCGGGCGGGGTTTCACCGCAGGCGGCAAGGCCCGCGATGAGGGTGAGCAGGGCGGCAATGCGTCGCATGGGAAACTCCTTTTCCGATCCGGGGCATGGGAAAAGCGCGAGTGTAGCAGCGGCCGGCCGCCGCGTGCCTTCCCGCAGCCGGTATACTTCGACCTTTCCTCTAATAGGGGCCTTTCATGGCGGACACCCCGGACGTCTTGGTGGTGGGCGGTGGCGCGAGCGGCCTGCTCTGCGCGATCAGTGCGGCCTATCGCGGCCTCTCCGTGCGCGTGCTCGAGATGGGCCCCAAGGTCGGCCTGAAGATCCTCGTCTCCGGGGGAGGACGCTGTAACTTCACCAATCGCCGGGTAGACCCGCGGGAGCACTTTCTTTCGGAGAATGCTCACTTCTGCATCTCCGCCCTGAAGCGCTTCACCCCGGAAGACTTCATCGAGATGGTGGAGGCGGCGGGCATTGCCTATCACGAGAAGACCCTCGGCCAGCTGTTTTGTGATCACAGCGCGAAGGACATCGTGGCCATGCTCCTTGCCCACTGCGATGCCGGCGGGGTGGATATTCGGCTGCGTGAAAAGGTGACGGCGATTCATCCCCTCGCCGAGGGCGGCTATCGGATTGAAACCACCGGGGGCAGCTTCTCAGCACCGCAGGTGGTGCTGGCCACGGGAGGCCTTTCCCTGCCGAAAATCGCCAGCGATCTGGCCCTGCGGGAAGCAGAGCGCCATGGCCTTGGGCGGGTGGCGCCGCGAGCTGGCCTTGTTCCGCTGACCTGGCGCAGGGAGGACAAGGCGCGCTTTGAACCCCTGGCAGGGATTGCCGTCGACGCCCTGGTGACGGCGGGTGGGGCGTCCTTTCGGGAGCATCTCCTGTTCACCCATCGGGGCCTGAGCGGCCCTGCGGTGCTTCAGGCGTCCTCCTACTGGCGGGAAGGGGCGGCGGTGGAGATCAACCTGCTTCCCGATCAAGACGCCCTGGGTTGGCTTAAGGACGGGCAGCAGCGTTTTCCGCGGCAGCAGCTGTCGACCCTACTGAAAAGCGCCTTGCCCGCGCGCCTCGTGGAGGTGCTGGTCATGGCGGACTTTGCCGATGCGCAGCTGGCTAACGTTTCCGATGAGACGCTGGAGCGGCTGGCGGAGCGCCTTGGCGCCTGGCGCGCCTACCCCAACGGCACGGAAGGCTATCGCACGGCGGAGGTCACTCTTGGGGGCGTTGCCACGGAGGAGGTCTCCTCCAAAACCTTCGAGACCAAGAAGTTTCCGGGCCTGTATCTCGTTGGCGAAGCCCTCGACGTGACCGGCTGGCTTGGGGGCTATAACTTCCAATGGGCCTGGGCGTCGGGCTGGTGCTGCGGCCAGCATCTTCGCTTCGGCACCCCCTAGGCGGGCCCCCCTAGGCGGGGGCCCGAGCGAGATCTTCGCGGACGTGCTTCGCCGCAATCAGGTAGTGCACCGTGCTCCACACGGAGACCAGAGGAATCACGTACACCATGGCATAGCGAATGGATTCGAGGCCGAAGTGGGGCTCGAGGAGATCGCTCACCCAGCCAATGAAAAGCGGACCGCCCCCAAGGCCCACAAGGTTTAGTACGAAGAACAGGATCGCGGAAGACAGGGCGCGCATGCGCAGGCCCACGAGGGAGTGGGTGACGGCGATGTTGGGCGCGAGGTAGGCGGCGAAGAAGATCGCCGGGACGAAGTTGAGGGCCAGGGCCAGATAGGTTTGGTCCGTGGTGTAGATGAAGAGGGTAAAGGGGATGGTGACGATGGTCGTCGCCGCGGGCACCCACTGATACCAGCGCTGATCCCGCACGGCGAGCTTGTCCGAGAGGTAGCCCCCGAGGAAGGTGCCCGCACCGCCGGACACGGACGCCAGAGCCAGCCAGGTGCCGAGTTCCCCGGTGCTGATTGCATGCAAACGCAGGAACAGCGACGGGAGGAAGTTTCCTGCGCCGTAGGTAATAAAGGCGTGCAGGCCGCAAGCGATGGAGAGGTGGCGAAAGGAGGGCCGGGACCACAGCAAAGCCAGGGTGTCCTTGAAGGGCGGCGGGGCCGCATCGCTGGATTGCTTCCCCTCTGCAAGGCCGCGCACGGGCTCGGCTACTACCAGGCGCAGGATGACCGCCAGGACGACCCCGGGGAGGCCGACAACGATGAAGGCCGTGCGCCAGCCGTAGAACTCGTTGATCCAGCCGCCCAGAAGAAACCCTAAAAGCACGCCAATGTTGATGCCCATGGAGTAGATGGCCAGGGCTGTGGCGCGCCGTTCCCCTTCGAAAATATCGGAGATGATGGCGTGGGCCGGGGGACTGCCTCCGGCCTCTCCCACCGCAACGCCGATGCGTGCCAGGAGGAGCTGGATATAGTTTTGAGCGAGGCCACTCACGGCAGTCATGCCGCTCCAGACCGCCAAGGCCATGGCCACGATGGAGCGCCGCGTGCCTTGGTCCGCCAGGCGGGCGATGGGAATACCGAAGCTCACGTAGAAGATGGCAAAGGAAAAGCCCGAGAGCAGGCCGAGCTGCTTATCGGAGAGGCCCATCTCCGTTTTGATCGATTCCTGAAGAATGACCAGCAGTTGCCGGTCGATGAAATTGAAGGAATAGACCACGGTGAGGAGGGCGAGCACCCCCCAGCGGTAGGCGGGGCGCTCGTAGGCGCTGGGGCTGAAGATCGACACGGCTAGCGTTCTTGGGCGTTTTGCGCGTCCAGGGTTTTACGGCGTAGGCGCCGCATCCCCCCAAGCCAGCGATCCACGTCTTCTCCCTTGCGGCGCACGTATTCCCCGACCTCCGGGTGGGGCAGCACGTAAAAGCGCTCCTCCCGCAAGGTATCGATGACCACCGCAGCGAGCTCGTCGGCTTCGATGATCCCGTCCGTTTGCCCATCGCCCAGGCTCCGGGGCGCCATGGCCGTGTTCACGCCCTGGGGGCAGAGCACGGACACCTTGATGCCATCGTCCCCGTGGGTCATGGCAATGAATTCCGCGAGCTTGACGGCGGCGGCCTTGCTGACCGTATAGGGCCCGCTGCCAAGGGCCGCGAGGAGGCCGGCAGCGGAGGCCGTGTTCAAGAGGTAGCCCTCGCCCCGGTCGATCATGCCCGGCAAAACCGCGCGGGCCGCATAGAGATGGGCCATGACGTGGAGTTCCCACTGGGCTTGCCAGATCTCATTGCTGGCCTCGAGGAGCGGGCCGTCGGCCCGGGCGGAGGCGCCGGCGTTGGAGCAGAACAGATCGATTTGGCCGTGGTCGGCGAGAACCTTTTCGACCAGCGCGCGCACCTGGGCTTCATCAGTGACGTTGCAGGCATAGCCTTCGCAGCCAAGCTCTGCTGCCGCAGCCTTTACGGCGGCCTCGCTCAGATCCGCGAGCACCACGGCGCGAGCGCCTTGGGCCAGGAAGGCCTTGGCCATGGCCTGCCCAATGCCGCCGCTGCCCCCGGTGATTACCGCTACCTTCCCTTGAAGCTCCATGCCTACCTCCCCCCGGATTTGTCGTTCCGGGAGTCTGGCGTGGGCGGACCGGGGAGGCAAGGGAGGGGCAAAGCTGCTAGCGTGGGGTGGCTTAACAGGGGAGGACAAGCGATGAAACAACTTTGGCAAGGGGCGGTGCTTACCGCCGCCATCGTTTTAACAGGCTGCGCCGCGGAGCAAACGGAGACCGAACTCGAAATCGCCCAGGCCGCCGGGGCGCCGTTTTTTGAGGGCATGGGCGCCTACACCATGCCCATCACCACCCGCGACGCCTACGCACAGCGCTATTTCGATCAAGGCATGGTGCTGGCTTTCGGCTTCAATCATGCCGAGTCCATTCGCAGCTTCCGCGCCGCGCAGGCGCGCGATCCGTCCTGCGCCATGTGCTTCTGGGGCGAAGCCCTTGCCACGGGGCCGAATATCAACGTCACGAGCAACGGCAAGGCCATCATGAGCCCCGACGAACGCCGCCGGGCGCGGGCGGCCATCGACCAGGCCCTGGCGCTCATGGAGGGCTTAACCGCCCGGGAGCAGGCGCTGATCAAGGCGCTGGATAAGCGCTACGACGGCAATCCGGAAACGCCGAGGGCGCCGCTGGACGAAGCCTGGGCGGAGGCCATGGGCGCCGTGGCCGCGGCCTACCCGGAGGACAGCACAGCGGCCTCCGTCTACGCCGAGGCGCTCATGAACACCATGCCCTGGGATTACTGGGGTCCCAATGGGGAAGCGAAGCCCGAGACGCAAAAGGTGATCGCAAGCCTCGAGCGCGTGCTCACCCAGGATCCGGACCATCCCCTGGCGCTGCACCTCTACATCCACGCCCTTGAAGCCTCAAGCAATGCGGCGAAGGCGGAAGCGGCGGCGGACCGGCTCACCGATCTCGTGCCCGGTTCCGGGCACCTCGTGCACATGCCCAGCCATATTTTCTTCCGCGTCGGGCGCTACAACGACGCCGTGGAGGCGAATATCAAGGCCGCGGATGTGGATGAGGCTTACATTGCCCAGTGCAACGCCCAGGGCTTCTACCCGGCGATGTACTACCCCCACAACATTCACTTCCTGTGGGCGTCGGCGAGCATGCAGGGGCAAAGCGCGCTGTCACTGCAAAGCGCGCGCCGGGTGGTGGAGAACGTCCGCGTGGAGCAGGTGGAGCAGTTCCCCACCATTCAGTTTTTCCGCACTGTGCCCATGCTCTCCCTCGTCCGCTTTGGGCGCTGGGAGGAGATCCTCGTTGAGCCTGAGCCCCGGGAAGACTTCGCTTTCGCTCGCGCCATCTGGCACTACGGCCGGGGCGTCGCCCTGGCGGCGCAGGGACAGGGTGACCAAGCCCTGGGGGAACTGGCGGCCATGGAGGCGCTAGAGGACCGGGTGAACGAGATCTTCCTTGGGGCTTCCTATCCGGCGAAGTCGCTACTGGGCATTGCGAAGGCCCTGCTGCGGGGGGAAGTGGCCTACCGCGCCGGGGACGCGGCGGCGGCCATTCCGCACTTTGAGCAGGCCGTGGCCCTTCAGGACGCCTTGCCTTACACCGAGCCGCCCTTCTGGTACTACCCCACGCGCCAATCCCTTGGGGCTGCTTTGCTAGCCGCAGGGGAAGCCGCGGAGGCTCAGAAGGTCTTCGAAGAGGATCTGCACGAGTACCCCATGAACGGCTGGTCCATGTTTGGGCTGGCTCAGGCGCTGGAAGCCCAGGGGGATGACGCCGGGGCAAGCGCCATGCGCGCGCGCTTCGAGCGTACCTGGCAGCTGGCGGATGTGGAGCTAACCAGCTCCACGCTCTAAAAGACCTTTGGGGGCAGCGCTCTGCGCTGCCCCCGGGGGCTTAGGAAAGGGCGAAGAGCGCCTTGTAGTTATCCCGATAGAAACGATCTTTCTGCCGCGCGCTGGCCTCGGGCATGGCTCGCTCGAAGCGGCCGATGGGATCGTCCGTGCCCTCGTGATGGGGATAGTCCGAGGCAAACATCAGCACCTCGTCCATATCCTGCGCCAGCATCCAGCCGATGGGCTCCCCGGCAAAGGGGGTGATTTTGATGCGCTCATAGGCATAGGCGCTGGGCACCTGGGAAAGCTCGGGCAGATCCTGCAGGCGTTTAAAGGCCCGATGCGCTTGATCCAGCTGGCGAACCCAGCTGGCAAACCACACGGCGCCGAGCTCTACCACTCCGATGCGGAGCCCCTTAAAGCGGTCGAGCACCCCATCAAAGATCATGGCGCTGAGGAACAGCTGGGCGTTGTAGCCAATGCTCATGTAGGCCAGGGCGTCCCGGGGGGCATCGCCGGCCTTAGGCTCGGGCACGGTGCGACCGTTGGCATAGAAGCTCGCCGGGACGGGATCGTAGTAGCCGCCATTCACCCCTACGTGCAGCAGAAGGGGCAAGCCGCTGGCTTCCACCGCGGCCCAGAAGCGGTCATAAGCGGGGTGGGTGAAGCTCTGTCCATCTAGCGGCGCGATGGTGTCGATGAGCACGCCCCCGGCGCCCTGGCGCAGGGCCTCCTGGAGGTGCTCAAGGGCCCGTTCGGGGCCCGCACCCAGGGGGATGTAGGCCGAGGCCCGAAGGCGGGGGTCCCCTTCGCAAAAGTGAGCAAGGCCCTGGTTCAGGGCCGTGACGGCGCCGTGAAAGACCGCCTCGGAAGGGCTGGCGAGCACCTGATTGAACGCCGTGGTGGGAAACATCAGCGATTCCCGGAAGCCCAGGAGATCATTGACGTGGCGGCGCTCGTCCCGATCCCACGCGCCGAGGGCCTCAAAGCCCTTGTAGCGCATGGACATAAAGGCTTCATCGGCGCTTTGGGCCAGGGCGGGATCGGTCTTCCGCGCTTGTCGGGCCTGCTCGGCGGCAGCGAGCCGCCCGTGAGCGTGGTCGTCGCCCTCGAGATAGGGCGCGAGGGCCTCCCGCACCGAGGGCGCCGCAAAGCGTGCCAGCCAATCGGCGGGCTCCATCATGTGTGAATCGGCGTCGAAAATATCCTGGCGATGCGCGTAGGTCATGATGCTCTCCTCCCGTGGACCTTGAGGCTAGCGCGTCTGGCCATTGCCCTCAAACCGGCCTTTCCCTAAGCGCTGGCAGCTGCGATGCTTCGGGTCAGAAGGTACGGGCACGACCGGAGCAAACGCCATGCTTCTCGATCTCGATCAGGGACGACTTTGGGTCTTTCTGGTCGGTCTTGGTCTCTTCGCACTATTGGAAGCCCTATGGCCTGCCGGGCGGCGCCTGGGCCCCCGGGGGCCTCGCTGGCTGCGCCATGGGATGCTAGCAGCGGTCAATACGGTCCTGATGCGGTCCTTGGTTTTTGTACCCCTATTGCTTTGGATGGTATGGCTAGAGGAGCAGGGCTGGGGCCTGGTCCGCGCGGTCGGATTGGTGGGTGCCCCGGAGCTCATCTTTTCCGTGCTCGTGCTCGATGCCTTTGATTACTTCTGGCATCGAGCCAACCATCGGGTGCCCTTCCTATGGCGGTTCCATAAGATCCACCACAGCGACCGGGCCTTAGATGTCACTACGGCGCTCCGCTTCCACCCCGGGGAGCTTCTGCTCTCTGGCATTGCTAAAGCGCTCTGGTTGGCGGCGCTTGGCCCAACCCCCGTCGCGTGGTTTCTCTTCGAGGCGTTGGTGAGTGCCTCGGCCCAGTTTCACCACGCCGATCTTCGCCTTGCGCCCCGGCTTGAACGCGCGCTGCGCTGGCTCTGGGTTACCCCAGCCTTTCACGGGGCACATCATCTTGTCGATCGATGCTGGGGTGATCGAAATTTTTCTACGCTCGTGCCCGTTTGGGATTGGCTTTTTCGTAGCTACGCGGCGCCTCCCGGGCCGCTGGACGAACGGGGAGAGCCTCGGGCCTTCGGCCTTCCCGAAGGGCGCAGCCATGCCGATCGTCCCCTGGCCTTGCTTCTTGGCCCCTTTAGGGGGCTCAATCAATCGGGTATGCGGCATGTGGGTCCGCTTCAAAGGAGTCAGCAATGATGAATCAATTTAAGGCTTGGTCCTGTGCTTTGATCCTCGGCATCGCCATGGCGTCAGGTCTGGCCGCTGCAGCGGAACATGGCGGTGCGCCGGCGCAGGCTAAGGAGCATGGCGGGGCCCCCGCAAAAGCGAAGGAGCATGGCGGTGCTGCTGCGAAAAGCAAGGAGCATGGCGGCGCTGCGGCGAAGAGCAAGGAGCATGGCGGTGCTGCTGCGAAAAGCAAGGAGCACGGCGGGAAGGAAGCCAAGCAGAAGGAACACGGCGGCCAACCTGCCCCCTCGTCCGATGGCGGTCGCTAAGCGCTGCCCACCGCCGGTCGCCCTAGGCTTTGCGGTCCTGTGCCTTTCCCCCGCGAGCTGGGGAGGGGAGGAACGTGTCTTCTATGCTGAGGACATCAAAGCTGCCATGGCAGAGCATATTGAAGCGCGGGTGGATGAGGCAGGACGCTTTGTCCTCGTCGACGATGAGACTGGCGAAACGCTGACCCTCCGCTTCGTAAAAATTCACGATCCCGTTCGAGAGTTCGAAGATCAGCGCTACTTTGCCTGTACGGACTTCTCTGTAGAGGGGGCGCCGGAGCAGCTCTACGATCTCGACTTTTGGCTCGTGCCCGATGGAGATCGGCTAAAGGTTGTAGAGGAGCGGGTGCACAAGGAGCCACGGAAGGCCCCAATTTTTGGCTGGTACAAATACCCGCGATACACCTTCGTGGACGATGAAGTACGGCTGCTTTACCCGGAGGAGCGGGAAGCCGCCGCCGCGCGCGAACGGGCAGGAGAAGGATCGGATCTATGACGGAAGCCCTTTCGCCCCAGGCCTGTGATTCCACGCTGCGGGTGCTCTACAACGGTAGCTGCCCGATCTGCAGCAAGGAAATCGAGCACTATCAGCGTTACAGCGAGGGGGAAGGCCTCCCCATCGCCTACGACGACCTGATGACGGAGGCCCGGGAGGCTTGGACCATCGACGAGACCAGCGCCGCGAAGGCCCTGCGCGTGCGTCGAGGGGACCAGGTGCTTGTGGGCGTCGATGCCTTTCTGGCCCTCTGGGAGGCCATGCCTCGCTATCGGGTGCTGGCGCGCTTGGTACGCTTACCGGGGGTCTTCACCCTGGCCCGATGGGTTTATGACGGGGTGCTGGCCCCGGCGCTGTTTTGGCTGCATCAGCGCCGGGAGCGCCAGGGGAACCGAGGCTAGCGCGGCTCAGTCAGAAAAACCGGAATCATCCGGTCCGTCTTCTTCGCGTACTCCGCATAGGGCGGAAAGACCGCCACCCCGGCGTCGTAGAGGCGCTGGCGCTCGCTGGGGTCGGTGATTTCCCGGGCCCGTAGCTCAAACACTTCCGTGCGGTCGCGCAGCGTGATGTCGGGATTGGCCCGAAGATTCGCCACCCAGGTGGGGTCCTTCGGGGCGCCGCCATAGGAGCCGATGAGGACGTAGCCCTCGTCGACCTTGACGGTCATGAGGGGCGTTTTCCTTAGGGCGCCGGTTTTCACGCCCCGGTGGGTCACGAGAATGCACGGTAGGCCCGTATCGAGGAGGGTGGTGCCCTCCGTACCGCCACTGCCCTCGTAGAGCGCCACCTGCTTGGCCACCCAGTCGATGGTTGGGGGGATATAGGCTTCGGTCATGGTTTAGGCCTCCAGCTCAAAGGTGAGGCCGGCGTGCGCCTTCAGCCGCTCGATGAGGGCCGTGCCGCCGGCGGCTGCGGGGGTGTAGATGCCCCCGGGGAGGGTGGGGACGTCCTCAATGAGGCACAGGGCGCTTTCCGCGATCATCTTCGAGGTGGAGCCGTAGCCCGGATCCTTGTCTCCGGTCACCGCGGCACGAAGGCTACTGCCGTCTTCATCTTCCCCCACGAAGAGCACGTCGTAGTTGCCGCTGTCTCGCTCTTCCTTCGTGGGGCCTTCTCCAGGCTTCGGCGAGTTTTCATCCACCGCCATCATGTTGATGGAGGCAAGGGCCTCGGCCATTTGCTTGCCGCTGTCTCCCGGGCCCGCCACCATCATTTCGTCGTAGGCGAAGTCGGTTCCGTAGGGGTGGCCCAGGAGCTGGTTCGAGCGATGGATGTTCCGGGTGTTGATCGCCGCCATCACGAAGGGGGCCACCCAGGCGCCGAGGGCGGAGTCTTCGTGGACCTCGTTTCCGGACGGCTGCGCAGGCCCCTCAAAGCCCGGGGTGAGGGCCCAGGGGGTCAGGAGCAGCTGGAGCACTTGGGGATCCTTTTGGGCGGCGGCCAGGGTGGCCATCCCCGAGGCGAGGGTGCCGCCGGAGAAGGTGCCATTCATGCTGCGCACCCGCCCCTTCACCCGAGGGAAGGGCTTTCCGCGCTGGGCCAGGCTCGCGTTCTGCAGAAAGAGCACGCCGAGGTCGAAGGGGACGGAGTCGAAGCCCGTGGAGAAAACGATGCGGGCCCCCGTTTCCTTGGCCCGGGCCTCGTGGGCATCGATGGTGGCGCGCATGAAGGGGACTTCCCCGCACAAATCCACGTAGTCCGTGCCGGCTTCTACGCAGGCCGCGACCACTTCGGCGCCGTAGAGCTGGTAGGGCCCCACCGTGGTTAGCACGACCTTCGCCCGCGCGGCGAGGGCCTGCACGCTGCCGGGGTCTGCGGCATCGGCGACAACGAGCGGCGTAGCCGCCGGCGCACCAATTTCATCCCGAACGGCTTCCAGCTTGCTCTGGGAGCGCCCGGCCATGGCCCAGCGGCAGGCGAGCCCGGCGGCGCAACGCTCCGTGAGGTATTCCGCCACCAGGCGCCCGGTGTAGCCCGTGGCCCCGTAGACGACAACATCGAATTCTCGTGTGCTCATGGGGGAAACTCCTTAGGAGACGACGGAGCCGCCGTCGCAGGTGATGATGTCGCCCACAGTAAAGCCGCAGGCCCGAGAACTGAGGAAGATGGCGAGGCCCGCAATATCTTCCGGGGTACCGACCCGGCCTCGGGGATTGCCCTTGCCCACGGCGGCCCAGTCCGTGTCGTCCACCTTGCCCCCGCCGCCGACCCCTGTGCTGAGCATGTAGGTGGGGAAGGGCCCCGGGGCAATGCCGTTGACGATGATGTTTCGCTTGATCAGGTGGGCGGCAAGCACGCGGGTGAGGTGGTGAATGGCCGCCTTCGATGGGCCGTAGGAGAAGTTTTCAAAGCGTGGCGTTTTGATGCCGTCGATGGAGCCCACGTTAACGATATGGCTGGGGCGCTCGTGGCTGGCCTGCTTCTCAAGCTCCGGCAGTAAACGCTGGATGAGGAAAAAGGGCCCCTTCACGTTGGTATCCATGACCTTGTCCCAGCCGATCTCCGGGAACTGCTCAAGCGGTTCTCCCCAGGCCACGCCGGCATTGTTGATGAGCACGTCAAGATGGTCTTCCTGTTCCCGAAAGCGGGCGCAGAAGCTGTCGATGCCCTCGAGCGTTGCTAGATCTGCCGGGATTGAGCGGCAGACCCCGCCGTATTCCTTGGCCAAGCGCTCCGCGGTGGCATCGCAGGCGGCGGCCTTCCGGGAACTGATGACAACCTTGGCGCCGTTTGCCAGGAAGCCTGCGGCGATCATCTCCCCAATGCCCCGGGATCCGCCGGTGACCACCACGACCTTATCGCGGACGGAAAATAGGTCCTTCATGGCGTCCTCTCCCTCTCATGGTTAAGCTGAAGACCGAACTGTACACCAGGCCGGGGAGGCTCGGCGGAGGAGGGGAGAGGCATGCTAAAGGAACGTTTAACGGGACCCTATCGCCATCCGCGGCAGATGCTGGGCACGCAGGAATACGACGGCCACCTGTCCATTCATGACGATGAAATGGCCGATAAGCTGGGCTTTGCGGGAGCGCCCATAGAGGGCCCCACCCATTTCAGCCAATTCGTGCATCTCCTGGAGGAGGCCCTGGGGCCGGCGGTCTTTGAACGGGGCTGCATCAGTGCCCACTACCAGAATATGGTCTTTGAGGGGGACGAGGTCCGAGCCTTTGTAGAGCCCTCGGAAATCGAGGGCGTTCTGCGCATCGGCGCAGAAAAGAAGGACGGGACCCCCGTGCTCACGGGGACCGCCTCCCTAGGGCCTGCTTATGGGGAGACGGAGCTCGACCGGCGCCGAGCCAAGCTGCGCCCCTCGGAGCAGCTCGTGCTGCTTAGCGCTTTGACCGTGGGGCAGAAGGGTGCGGGAAACCCGGAAAGCGCGCGCATGGCCTTTGAGCAGCACATGGGGGCCCTTTATCCCTTCTCCCTGGCGCAGAAGCTGGAAAAAATCACCGAGCCCCACCCTTGGTATACGGCGGAGGGGGCGAAGGATTCTCCCTGGGGCCGTCCCATCATCCCCTGGGAGATGATCAGCGTACTGACCCAGTACACGAGCGATCAGGCGAAGTTTCGCGCCCGAGGCCCCGCCGTGGGGCTGTTCGCTGCTCAGGAAATCAAGCTCCTGAAGGGCCCGCTCTTTGTGGATCATCCCTATCTGCTCGAGCGGGAGATCCTGGCCCTAAGCGAAAGCCGGCGTACGGAATCGAATTGGATTCTGACCCGTGTTTACGACGGCGAGGACCGGAGCCCGGTGGCCGAAGTGATTTTGAATTCCGCCACCCTGAAAGATTCCTATGCGAACTACGCAGCCGATGCCGCGGCCCTCGGCAAGGTGCTGTGAGGCCAACGGTTTCTAGCCCGCAGGCCATGGTGGCGGGGATGGCGCCGGTGCTCGAGGCGGGGCGCTACCTATTTACGGCGCTGGAATCCTGGCCCAGCGCCGAGGCGGCCGCGCAGCTCCTCGGGGTGTTTCGAGAAGATGAGGGATTAACGGCCTACCGGCGCCTTGCGCCGGAGGAAGTCCCTCCGCCTCGTGGCGTGGCGATGGTGAAAATCACTCTGCAGGTGTATTCGGATTTAGAAGGCGTCGGGCTGACCGCAGCGGTGGCCACGGCGCTGGGGGAAGAGGGTATACCCTGCAACGTCGTTGCCGCGCTCCATCACGATCACCTGTTTGTTCCTGAAACCCAAGGCGCTGCGGCGCTCCGTTGCCTAGAGGCGCTGGCCCGGGCGGCAAAGGACGGATAAGGAGAAGGCACCATGGCAGAAGTCTTTCGGACCCCCGAAGAAAACTTTGCGGGGCTTAGGGATTTTGATTTCGCCCCCCATTGGCACGATTGGGAGGGGCTTCGGGTTCATTATCTTGACGAGGGCCCGCGGGAGGCGCCGGTCATGCTGCTCCTTCACGGCATGCCGACCTGGAGCTACCTTTACCGGGACGTGATTCCGCCTCTCGTTGCGGCCGGCTTTCGCTGCATCGCGCCGGACCACCTGGGGTTTGGGAAGTCCGATAAGCCCGGCGATCTGTCTTGGTATTCCATCGCCCGGCATACGGAGGTGCTGACGAGCCTCATCGGCGCCTTAGATCTTCGGGAGATCACGCTGGTTTGCCAGGACTGGGGAGGGCCCACGGGGCTTGCTCAGGCGGCCATGATGCCCGAGCGGTTTCGACGCCTCGTCATCATGAACACTTGGCTGCACCACGAAGGCTACGAGTATTCCCCGGGCATTCGGGGGTGGCACAGCCAATGGATGCCCGGGGGCGCCTTTGATCGACCCCAGCCCGATGTTGGGCTTCTGATGGTGCTGAGCGCAGGCTTCGGCACGGGGAAGACGATCTATCCGCATATAGCCGCGGGGACCCGCCCGCCCTTAGACGGGGCTGCGGAAGCGGTCCATCGTGCGTACCTTGCCCCCTTCGCGGGGCTGCCCGATGCGGCCTACCACGGGCTTCGGCGCTTTCCCCTATCCATTCCCTTGGATGATGCCTTCAAGGGCAACGGGCCGGCCCAGGCCCTCCATTATGAGCGCCTGCTCGCCTGGGATAAGCCGGTGCAGTTTATTTGGGGCTGCCAGGATCCGGTTTTCCTGGAGTCCTGGGGGCGAGGCTGGGCGGGGCGTTTAAATGCGCCCTTCGATGCCCTAGAGGATGCGGGGCACTTTCCGCAGAACACCCACGGAAAGGCCCTCGCCGAGCTGATATTAAAGCGCGCCTAGGCGCGCTTTCGGCAGGCTAGCGCCGCTTGAAGCCCTAGGCTGCGCTGGGCCGATTACGCTGGGCCCGGGGCGCTGCGCCGAAGCGACGGCCGCCGTTGGGCTTGCCCCCGCGGCCTGCGCCGCCCTTGTGACCCCGGCTTTCCCCGGAGGCACGACGCTCCCCCTGGGGACGACCTTCGCCCTGGGGTCGTCCTTCGGAACGACCTTCGCCCTGGGCGCGAGCG
>Ga0255774_10001586_pt1 | contig 18540 bp, 18 predicted proteins | sample 101ome_17_FD_179972 | JGI IMG/M metagenome (GOLD analysis project Ga0255774, IMG submission 179972) | Coastal salt marsh microbial communities from the Groves Creek Marsh, Skidaway Island, Georgia - 101407AT metaG (version 2) | ecosystem: Environmental > Aquatic > Marine > Intertidal zone >...
CATCCCGGCAAGCTCGACGCGTTGGGAGGTAAATACGAGTTTGGGCAAGTTTCTCCTGGGGAAAGGTTTTGATCAGGCCAAATGCCAAATTTTCCAAAAAGCCGTTTCCGGCTTGAATAGTATATACACCCTTCAGAGTAGCTGGTTTCATAATAGAGAAGCTTGACGGTAGTCATCCGCCATTGCACGCGCTTGAGCCAGGCGAGCAGGTGTTCCAACGTCTTGCCATCGGCCTGAGTGACTGACGCCAAATAGCCGACCAGAGGAGGCAGCTCGATCGTAAATTTTATTTAAAGAAAAAGCACCATCCGGTGGATCCTCAAAGGCTCGTGGATGCAAAATTTGAGCGCCAGTGAATAGGAACGGGACAGTTTCTGACTCGTTTTTGCGAGCCAGACGGCCAATTCCATCCATCATAAAATCGCCTCTTCCAACGTATTCTGTTGCCCTCACCGTTGGCAGTACAAGTAAAAGTGCGTCCATTGTTTCTGGACGCCAGGCTTGTTTCAATGCTTCCAGTCCAGATGCGAGTGTTCTTGCCCACCATGTATCAACATTGATTGCAAAGAATGGGGCCCTGTCTAGAAGTGGAAGAGCTTTGAGCACTCCTCCGCCTGTTTCCAATGGCTCTTCCTCCAAAGAGAGCTGCACTGTGGGCATTTTTATTGTTTTTCTGAGATGCGCCTCAATTTGATTTTTAAGGTGTGATGCATTGATAACGACTTCTTTAACATCAGCTGCAGCAAGTCCGGCCAAAGCTTGATCAACTAGAGCTTCACCACCTACTTCAAGTAAAGCCTTAGGGGTTTGACGACCTAAAGCCCCAAGGCGTGTGCCTCGTCCAGCCGCCAGGATCATCCCAGATTTGATTTGAGAAGAAACCCGAGGAGCAAAATTAGAGAGAGCGACTTCGGTAGATTCATAAATCATTTAATAGTCTCACCAAGCAACTTGGCCCGCTCTCGAGCATCTTTAGGCATATTTCTATCTAAGTAATTACGGACATCTGAAAGGAGTGGATGAGACAGACTTGCTTCCAGAAGTTTCCAAGTGTGCTGCATGTGTTGCAGGTAGTCAGACTTCTTATCTCTCCGGAAGAGGCGCACCCAAAGGGCGGCCACACGCATGTGCCTTTGTCCTCCATGAACAGCTATTGCGGCCGAAATTTCCTCAGAACTTAGATGTGGAAATGCGGCCTGATATCGATCTATGCAACGGGCTCTGATTTCAGGCTCAAGAGGTCTGCGGGCGTCTTCGATTAAGGATGCTAGGTCGTAGGCTAATGGTCCCCAAGCAGCATCCTGAAAATCAAGCACGCCGCATGCCCCATCATGCAGACGCATAAGATTATCCACGTGGAAATCTCTATGAACTAAACCAATTCCAAGATTTGGAGCTTCCTTAAGGGCAGTTCGCCAAAGATCAATAAATTCGTCACGTTGTTCGGGCGATGGTCCGCTTGGGAGTATTTCTGGCCAAAGCCAATCAAATACAATTGAAAGCTGTTCAGCTCTCAAGGAAGGAGAGAAGTCTGGAATTCCCGTTGGTTGGGCGCCAAAGCCTCTCCGTATTTGTATCAAATTATCAATAGCTAGGTCATACAGATCTTCTACATTTGCTCCATGTTTTAGCAGTCGAGTAAAAGTTTGATCGCCAAAATCCTCTAGTAAAACAAAACCGTTTTTATAATCAGCTTTAAGAATTTTTGGGGTTGAAACACCAGCTTCTGAGAGAAGTTGGGCTACTCTTATAAATGCTTCAACATTCTCTTTTTCTAGATGTGCATCCATCAGAACTGCATTTTGCCCAGCCTTGCCTATCCGAGCATATCGTCTGAAGGAAGCATCAGCCGCAAGCCATTTAATTGCCGCTTTGTTCCAGATAGTATCCGCAAGGAACGACCTTCGAGCTATTTCCCACTCTCGCATCAGTAACCCGGTGGCGCTTGGAAAGATTGGTACTCACGCTCCAGCATTTTCGCTAGTTCGATTCCTGTTAGATCCTCAAGGAAGGGTGCAACAATTTGCACGCCGACTGGTAGCCCGGAGCGAGTCAATCCGATGGGAGCGGAGGTTCCTGGCAATCCAGGGAGGCCATTATAGCCTGCCCAGAAAAGCTGATCAGTTTGTGGGACTTCCTTTCCATTGACTATCATAGGACGCTCCCAACGTGGCCCTTTTTCATTTTGTTCAAAGGCGGCAGCTGACGCCACAGGGCAAAGAAGAACATCCCAATTTTTAAAGAATTCCTGCCAAACAGATCGCATTCGTATTCGTTCGTTATTTAGGCTAAGCCAATCTTTATGACGAATAACATTACCCCGAGCCATGGTTGCATAGTAGCTGTTATCATCTTGTTCTAGTTCCGAGACTTCCCTCAGGTTTTTTTCGATAAGTTCTGCAGGCTGTCGAGCGGAAGTTGCAGCGCGTAGCATCGTGACGTAGGTCTGATGAACGTTGACCATATCTAGATCTGGTCTTGCACGATCGTCAACGTGGGCGCCTTTGCGTCCTAACCAGTCAATTAAATTTTGCAATAGCTCTCCATACTCTCCATCCGTCTCACATGTTGGCGAAGAGCTAACGAAGGCCACGCGAAGGTCCTTGATTTTGCGTACGCGAGGTTGAGGGGCATTAAAAGTCCAGGCTATTGCCTCTGTTGTTTCAGGGCCAGCCAGAGCTTTGAAAGCAACTTCAAGGTCGCTCGCAGAGCGTGATAGAGGTCCTATCACAGAAATGTCAGTGAAGGCATGAGTGCCCGGCAACGAGTGACCTCTTGGCGGCAAAACTCCGTAAGTTGGTTTGTGTCCATAAACTCCGCAAAAATGTGCTGGACATCGAATGGATGATCCGATGTCTGAACCAACCTCAAGCCCAGTCATGCCCGATGCTAGCGCTGATGCGGCGCCGCCCGAAGAGCCTCCAGGGGTGACCCCTATTTTCCAAGGATTATGAGTTGTGCCGTAGATAGCATTGAAGCTCTGAAGATCTGCCAGCATCAAGGGCACGTTAGTTTTGCCAAAAATAATGGCCCCTGCAGACTGAAAGCGTTCCACTGCCAATGCATTTTCTTCAGCAATATTATTTTTGAAGGCGGGGTCGCCCCATGTCGTTGGCAGTCCTTTTACGTTGAAGCTTTCTTTGACCGTCATTGGAACCCCATGAAGAGGGCCTAAATTTTCTCCTGAAGCGATTGCTGTATCCGCCTGGAGAGCCTTAGCTTCTGCGGTCTCAAGATTAGTCTGAATAATAGCGTTAAGTCTTGGATTGTGCTTTTCCATCCTAGCAACAAAATATCTTAACGCTTCAACTGCACTAATTTCTTTGTTTTTAATGGCAGACGAAATTTCGAGAGCGGATTTAAAGTGGAATTCAGTCATTTCGCTCCTTTCTGGCAGTGTAGCAGTATCATTGCCAGGACCGAGTGAATTAGAAGCACAAAGTTAGGACGCGTTGGCTGATGCGACATAGAATTAATAGCCTATGCCGCACCTGAGTTATCTGCGCCCCTCCGTTCAATTGCGATCAGCAAGGTTGTGTTGCTGCAACAATTTTGGCTTTGAAAACATTGATAGGACTAGAAATCCTAAATTTCTATTAAAATTATGTTCGAGAGGGTTCTCCTCTCCATCTAGTCTAGAGGTGAAAATCCCTCCTCGCGCCTAATATCATTTATTACTTCCTTCACTCTGTTGCGAAGGGGCGCATACTGCAGTCCAAATTCTTCGATAAGTCGGCTGTTATCGATCATGAAGTTTCCAGAAGTCTCTCTGCCGCCTGCTTCAGCTTCGAAGCGGATATCTGCGTTTGGTAGAAATTCCTTAACTATCGCAGCAAGTTGCCCAATGCTAACTGGAGTGCCGCCTGAATTATAAGTTTCGTGTTTTGGTTTGTCAGTTAGTAGAACGCGCGCCATCGCTTCGGCCATATCCTCGACATGGATCACGCAACGCATTGTATCGGCATGTGGAAACGTAACAGTGTTTCCTCTCGCTGGCTGGCACATGCAGTTTACATGGTCGATAGAGCCAAATTTTTTATCTGGGCCCGTAACGTTAGCAGGACGAATACAGGTGATTGTCATTCCATAGTTGCGACGATAGTCATGGGCTTGCCACTCGTTGATGGTTTTATTCACCGCATACTGAGTGTCCCCATAGCGCTCATCGTCCTCGTCAACCAATCTTTCGCCGAATTTTGATTGTTCGCCAGATACAGCTACCGACGAGGCAAAAACAGTATGTCTGATACCAGTCCGTCGTGCCGCTTCAAAGCAGTTGTCCATCCCTTGGATATCTAGCTTAAATGCAACGTGGGGCTCGAGCTCGCCGATAAAGTAGGAGAGGTTGATAACGCGCTCCGCCTTTGTTTCGATCATGGCGCCAATTACATCATCAAATGCTGTAACGTCACCTCTAATAACTCTGACATTTTCTAGATCATCGAAAGCTTCGGCAGCGCGAGTCGTATCGATGTCCATGACAGTCACCTCATGGCCATCTTTGTTTAAAATTGGTACAAGCCGGCGTCCTATAAAACCTGCGCCACCAATTGCTAAAATGGACATCTTTCTAGCCTCTCTAAACTAAATTTTCCACAACAAGCCTAACACTCTTGGCATCTGTGCAAAATGGGCATTAGCGGCGTTAAAGAGAAAAAAATTTAGGCATACAAATGCAGAAATGAGCCAGATTTTGAACTCTGTGGGGAAAATCTAACAGGGTGTTCGCTAATTGAAATGTCCGACTGCAACAGAAACTCTGAACTTGTTAGAGCGGTTTTTACAGCCGGATTCACAAACTTAGATTGCGGGTCTTACCTTGCATAAAAGTGACTTCAGGTTTGTTTGCTCAGATATTGGGCAGCGTTGGGTTTTATCAGTCAGAAAATTCACAGGCCGCCAAGGGTTAAATGGTTGGCGCTCACCCCAACCAATAGGCAAAAAGACAGACGTCTTCCGCACTCCAGCTGTTATCCAAGCTCTAGCTTCCACTGAACCGTGAGCCGTTTCAACATGAACCTTTTGACCGTCACTAATTGAGAGGTCTGCAGCGACTTCTGGGTGTATTTGGCAATATAAATCCGGCCACATTTCTTGCGCCTGCCAAGCATAATGGGTCCAGCTGTGAAAATGAGGTGCTGGGGGTCTGCCTGTGACTAATTCCATGTTGAAGCCTTTGGCGCGAAGCGCAGCTCCAGGTCCCTCGGTATAATTTTCAATCACACGAGCGCGGGGCGCATAAACACGACCTTTATTGAAGGCATTTTCAACGCCAACTTCTGAGTCATCATCTAAAAGTTCTAAGAAGGGTAGATCAATGAGTGCTTCTCGTTCCCCGTAAAATTTTGGTAACGCAGTCATGCCATGAACTTGAAACATTGATTCCTGTTTTTCAGTCCAAAATTCGAGTTTCCCCGACGGAGAGGGGAAGCGATTGCCATCACGGGAGCCAACAGCAGTTGTGCCAGGTAGATAAAGAGTTTCTTTTTCCTCGTCTTCTTCAGAGCAGACTGGAAACCTAACCCAACGATATGGTTTTTCGTGCAGTCGTTTTTGTGTGACGCCACGCATTTGCTCGGAGTCGATCATTGCCTCGTCCCAAAAACAGGCCGGGTCCTTCCATCTTTCTTTCAACACATCCTGATAGCCGAACCGTTTCCCAAGCTCGATCCAAATCCAGCCGTCTGGTTTTGCTTGACCCGGGGGATCAATCATTCGATCAATCCAAACGATCCTTCTGTCTTCGCAAGCTCTTCCTATTTCACCTTTTTCAATTCCTGTAGCAGCAGGAAGTACATAATCTGCCCATGCACTGGTTTCGTTTGCAAAAATATCAATGTGCACAAGCAGTTCTAATGATGCGAGTGCCTTCCGACTTTCAGTCTGATCTGGCCACAAAGCCATTGGATTGTTGCATGTGATCAACGCCTTGAGTGGGTAAGGAAGGCCTTGACTCATCGCCGCCGTCCAACCTGTTGGGCTGGTTCGAATGCGAGGGCGAGATATCGGCATTCGGCGGTCAGTAGGTGCATTAGCTTCTGCTGGCACAGATGCTGACATGTTGAAGTAAGCACCTCCCTTGCGACCCCAGTTTCCAGTGATTGCCGCTACAAACATCAGGGCACGGTTAGACTGCACCGAATTCATGTGTTGATTGATGCCTCGGCTGCCGAAAATTACGCAACCGTCTGCACTGGCGATCTCTTCCGCCAGTTTCTTTATATCAGAAACTTTAATATCGGTTATCGGGGCGGCCCACTCCGGGGTATACCCTTGGGCAAAAATAAAATCGCGCCACTTTTCCCAACCTATGACCCAGTCTCGGCAAAACTTAGTATCATGTAAATCGTTAGCGAGAATATGGTGGGCGATGGCCAGACTGAGAGCCATATCACCCCCTGGTCTGATAGCTAAATGTTTGTCAGCCTTTGATGCTGTTACCGTAAAACGCGGATCAACAACAACCATCTTGGCGCCTCTTTTTAGGCGCCAATCATTGATCATGCCAAAGTGAACAGGTCGAGTCTCCGCTTGATTGTCGCCGATGTAGACGTAAAGCTCAGCTGATCCTAGATCATCTTCTACGTAACTATTGCCGGAGCCACCAACTCCTTGAACAAGAGTGTAGGCAATGTTTTTACCACTTGAGCAGTAAGGTTCTGTTGTTTCAACGTTTGGCGTCCCCCACATCTGCGAGAAGATCCGGATATAGCCCTTGTTAGTTAATGTTCCTGTTCGTGTTCCTGTAAAAATTCCTAAGGCATCTGGTCCATATTCTTCGCGCATCCCAGCTAGTTTGTTGGCAATTTCATCTAGTGCTTGGTCCCAGGAGATCGGTTCAAAAACATTCTCTCCACGAGCGCCTACTCTTTTTAATGGAGTTTTTAGTCGATCTTTTGAGCCATAAAGCTGCAAAGTAAGTTGAGATTTTGGACAAACGCGGCCATTGAGTTTTGGGTCAGCTGGGTTGCCTGTGACTTTGACTAACTTGTTCCCCTTGAAATGGAAATTTGTCGTGCAAGCATTGAAGCAAATATTGCAACCACCCGGTTCAATCCGATCCGCCTCTCTTTCTTCTCTAGGCAGTCCATACGGGAAAGTGGTGACTTCATCTTTTTGACTCCAGCCAGAGTCGGTGACTGCTGGGTTAGCCTTATCAGTGCTAGAAAAGTCACATGCGTCTTTTATGAGGCGATCCAGGTATATAGTGGCTGGACCCAATAACCATGGGTCATTGTCTATTGATTGTCTGCCCTCTGTCTCAAATTCAGAAATCAGATCATCGCGATTGCCAAAACGTATTGCGTTGGTGGGACAGACAGCCTGACAAGCAGTAGTTAGATCCCCATTTGCGCGACGGTCATGGCATAAGTCGCATTTTACTGCGTGGTGTCCCTCAGCATCAAAACCCATGGCGCCATATGGACATGCAGCAACACATTCGCCGCAGCCAACACAATTATTCTCGAGGACACTTACAACGCCGGTGACTGGATCCTTAATAATTGCTTTGGGCTCCACTGGGCAGGCGCGCAGACAGGCTGGTCGTTCACACTGTTGGCAAGCTAATTTTAAAAAATCGAGGGATGCTGATCCATCATTGCTCTCGCCACCGAGCCACAGAACGCGATTTCGGCGCTCACCTGGGCCAAGTCCGTGTTCTGCCTTGCAGGCTACTTCGCAACTTTTGCAGCCTGTGCATCGCTCAAGATCAATTAAAAGTGCAAGTCGGCTCATAGATCAGAAATCCAAAGCCAAAAAGTGGAACCAATAAGGTTCGCCGTCATTTGCTGCGTACTTTGCGAAGAACATGACAATAACCACATGCAGCAATAGGCCAATAATAAACCCCCAAGCAAGCAATCTGTGTGATAGGCGCCAAAAGATTTGGGCGCGCGAGAGTTTTTCCTTAGCGCCCGTTAAACCCTCCTCTATTGCCGCTAGCCGGCGGTACCTGAAAGCCTTTATGGGGGAGTGCAAGTAATGCTTGATTTTAAGAGAAAACGCAGCTTCCTGAGCGGAAGCTTCGATAGTTTCTAAAAGTAAGCGTTTACTTTGAATTATTTCATAAAGGCGTTGCCGCTTATCTGGATCTGCCGCTGCGAAGCCACCGCGCTTTTCACCGAATGTCATTGATGCTAGCCGAGATCCTTTGGTGCGGCCCCAAAGTCCTAGAATAATAAGTCCCACTATCATCAGAAGCAGAATCGCAGGAGGGCGACTGAGGTTCTGAATACTATGTGACAGGACAAGGGAACTCCCAATACTCGCTAACCAAACATGCAGGCGAAAGCCATATTTGCCTGGACCGCCAAAGCGTTTTGCTAGGACTGCCACAAAAGATGAAAGTAGCAAAAGAGCTCCAAGCACAGCCGCAGATTGTAGAATTGGGCCGCCAGATTTTCCCCATTCATTAGGTAAAGAGGATGTTATGATTGAAAAAAACACGCCACCAACCAGCGACAGTATTACAATCGTTGTTAGTGAGCGGTTAGGTAAATCTAAACTCTTTTTAGACCCAACAGGTTTCAATTTGGTTTGTCGCCTTTAAGGGTAATCCGATGCATCCGTCGACGTTGGCCCTGGTAGTCATTAACTGCGTGATGTTGGGTGGCGCGATTGTCCCACACTGCGACAGATCCGGGCTGCCATTGGAAACGGCATGTAAACTCAGGCCGAATTATATGATCGCAAAGCCAATGTATGAGGCCGCGGCTTTCATCTTCGGTCATACCTTTAAACCGGACAGTGTGAGATCGATTGACGAATAGTGACTTTAGGCCAGTCTCAGGATGTGTGCGCACAACTGGATGGTCTGATTCATAGGATTGGGCGGCTGGGTTAAATGTGCCTTTCATCGCATCTAGGCGAGCCATACCGGCTGCTCGGCCACCTTTGTAACCATGATCTGACGAGTTAATAGCTCTCAAGCCATCCAAGGCTTTTTTTAAACCAACGGATAGAGCATCGTATGCCGCTGCTGTATTCGCAAAGAGAGTGTCGCCCCCAAATTCGGGTGTTTCTAGCGCATATAAAACGGTGCCCATCGCGGGTTCAGGCATGTACGAGGTATCTGAGTGCCAGGATCCACCAAAGTTTTTTGCGTCTGTTTCGGTTTTGAGAATTTCTGTAACTTCTGGCGTGTCCTCTAAACCTCTTATGAACGGATAAATATCTGGTTCACCAAAAATGCGAGCAAATTCGCTCTGAGATTTTGGTGTTAACTTCTGTTCGCGAAAGAAAATAACTTTGTTTTCAAGAAATGCGTCCCGGATTGTAGCCGTCTCACTATTGGTAAGACCATCTGAAATACTGATATCTAGAATTTCCGCTCCGAGGGCTCCAGAAATGGGCCGAATTCGCATAATCTACTATTCTCCATTTGCCGCTGCGAATGCAGCGATGTTGCGTTCTATATCATAAGGTCGCGGCACTAAATCTTCTGCATCCCATTCAGTTCTGTGGACGCTAAAAAAATCCCCTCCATAAACATGCAAGGCGCCAGTAAGCTTGTCTAGCGGATTGGTAACCGAGTGGATGATATCCTTTCCAAGAGGCGACACATCTCCCGGTCCCATAGACTTTGCCCCAGCAGCCTCGATATCATTCTCTGCATCTTCTGGTAGTTGTCTCCAAAAAATATTGTTTTCGCGCCCCGTATACAGTCCAATTACTGCCCACATTTCGTGATTGTGAGGCATGATCGACATGTTCCTGCCCCAGACTAGGTTGAGGATTGTCAAATCCGGTGAATTATAGATGGGAAAAGCGCCTGCCTTAGAAGGTTCTCCTAATGCGCGGAGCACTTCATTTGGCTCGGAGCAGGCTTCCTCCAATAGTGCTTTCACCGACATATGTGAGGAAACTGATTTTACCGCGCTTCGACATTCTTCAACAAATTTATCTAGGTCAAACATAAAAAATTTTCCGAATCATTGCGTGATACTAGAAAAATTTCATGCAAAAACTTATCAAGTCAAATAATTATCCACTCTTGATTATTTCGTCCCAATCATAAAGGCGCGGCTCCTTAGCCAAAAATCTTCGGACGGCTTCTTGATGAAAATTTGTTTTGCGCATGGCCTCTTGGGCGGCGCACTCTGTGTCGGTCATTTCTGCTTGGCTTGAAGAGTGGCTTCGGTGAAACATTGCTTTAGCGAGAGCTTGAGCTTCACCAGAACCTTTTGCGATATTTTTAGCCATCCAAATAGCGCGGTTTAGGAGTTCTTCCGGAGAGCATATTTCATTTATAAGGCCTAAATTTTGTGCCTCCTCAATCCCAAAAGATCGCCCGGTATAGGCCAATTCTTTAGCTCGACGGGCGCCGATAGCCCGAGGCAGGGTGTAGGCAATTGCCATATCTGGGATTAAGCCAATTCTTCCAAACACTAAGCAAAATCGCGCTCTCGGTGTAGCTAACATGATGTCAGCTGTCATTGCTAAACTAAAGCCACCACCGAAGGCGATACCATCAACAGCTGCAATGGTAGGTTTGGGAAGATTGATCAGTCGGTAGAGTACCCCAAGTGTTTTGCGAAGGCCTGAATTCCTACTTTCTGCTGGTTTGCCCTCACTTCCTTGCATACGGGTTACGTCGGCGCCCGAGCAAAAATTGCCGCCCGCTCCACTAATAACGAGAGCGCGAATGTCATCGTCTTTTTCCACTCTATCAACAAGTTTTGGAAGGTCGTGGTCAAATATCCTCTGACTAATGGCATTCATTTTTTGGGGCCTATTCAGAGTAAAGACTGCAATTCCGTCCTTTACTTCGAATAGAGTATCCTGATGCGATGGGTTGAGGTGCATTTTTATCCTCCCATAAAAGCCATTAAGCGCCGTAACGATATCGATAGCAGCGAAGAAGCGAAAGCTTCTCAAGACTGTTTGCTTGGCCAAGGTATCGCCATTGGTGATACTCTTATGCCGAATCTTCAGGATGGATTTTTATTATGGCCGTTTCATTTGATCTTTCTAATCACACAGCGTTGGTGACGGGTGCCACGGGAGGTATTGGTGCTTCTATCGCTCGTACTTTGCATGGTGCCGGAGCAAATCTCGTTATTTCTGGTACTCGGCAGGCAGCGCTCGACAGTTTGCTTGAGGAGCTTGGGGAGCGCGCTGTCGCGATCCCATGTAATTTGTCTGATGCCGATGATGTAAACACCTTAATTAAGAGTGCTGAGGAAGCAGCTGGGCCAGTCGATATTTTGATTAATAACGCAGGAATGACAAAAGATGGTCTGGCCATGCGTATGAACGATGATGACTGGGAGAGTGTATTGGCCGTTGACCTCTCCGCTGCATTTCGCCTCTCTCGAGCCGCTTTAAGACCAATGCTTAAGGCGCGATGGGGGCGGATTATCAATATAACTTCAGTTGTAGGTCACACCGGCAATCCTGGACAAGCTAATTATGCAGCTGCAAAAGCAGGCTTGGGTGGCATGACTCGCTCGCTGGCTGCCGAGACAGCTGCTCGAGGGGTCACAGTTAACTGTGTCGCCCCAGGGTTTATTCAAACTGCAATGACAGATGCGCTAAACGAAAAACAGAAGGCAGCAATTCTTGAGCGCATTCCCGCTGGTAAGATGGGAACACCGGAAGACGTTGCAGCAGCGGTTCTATATCTTGCGTCTGACGCAGGGGGGTACATTACTGGTCAATCCATCCATGTAAATGGCGGCATGGCAATGGTGTGAGGCTCAGCGATAGGATCTTGCTTCTTATGTTTCTGTTACTGAAGACATCTTGAAAAACAAAAAACGAGTATTCCATTGCTTTTTTGTAGCTTTAGGCATTGCGAAACTGCTGCAAAACCCGTTATTCAGTTAATAACGAAATTCCAAGGAAAACGGGCATGAGTGACACAGCTGATCGCGTAAAGAAGATCGTCGTCGAACATCTGGGCGTCGAGGAGAGCAAGGTTACTGAAAACGCTAGCTTTATTGATGATTTAGGCGCTGACAGCCTTGACACTGTTGAGCTGGTAATGGCGTTTGAAGAAGAATTCGGTTGTGAAATTCCAGATGATGCTGCAGAAAAAATTGTCACTGTTAAGAATGCCATCGATTATATCAGTGAGCACGCTGACAGCTGACACCTTTTAGGTTTGGGGGGCGCGAAGTCTCTGGCCTCGCTCCCTTCGCCGTGCGGTTAGGGGGAAGCTATGAAGCGCGTGGTGGTTACGGGTATGGGGCTGGTAACGCCCCTTGGATGTGGGCTTGACCTTCCTTGGAAGCGAATGCTGGCGTCTGAATCAGGCATTGTGCCAATTGACAGATTTGATACCTCAGACCTGCCAGCGAAAATTGCTGGACAACTCCCCATGGGTACAGCAGATGGAGAGTTAAATCTCGATGACGTTATGCCAGCAAAGGATCGTCGCAAAGTAGACTCCTTTATCGTTTATGGAGTGGCGGCAAGCGATATCGCGATTAAAGACTCTGGCTTAGATACGTCAGATTCTGACTTGATGGAGCGCGCTGGAGTAATGATTGGCTCCGGTATCGGCGGTCTAGATACTATCTACGAGACCTCGGTTACGCTGCATGAACGTGGGCCGAGAAGAGTGTCTCCGTTCTTTATACCAGCCAGCCTTATCAACTTGGTTTCTGGTCAAGTTTCGATCCGTCACGGATTAAAAGGTCCCAATCATGCAGTTGTAACGGCCTGTGCTACCGGGGCGCATGCCATCGGTGATGCCGCGCGTATGATCCGTGCTGGTGATGCGGATGTAATGGTAGCTGGGGGAGCCGAGGCAGCTATTTGCCGCCTTGGGATCGCAGGCTTTGCTGCCGCCCGTGCGCTCTCGACTGGCTTCAATGATGAACCAGCTCGAGCTTCTCGCCCATGGGACGTGGATCGTGATGGATTTGTTATGGGTGAAGGTGCTGGCGTTGTAGTCTTAGAGGAATATGAGCAGGCAAAGGCGCGCGGTGCAAAGATTTACGCAGAGGTAGTTGGATACGGCATGAGTGGAGACGCTCATCATGTTACCGCTCCAGCCTCAGACGGAGATGGTGGCTTTCGTGCGATGCGTGCCTGCCTTAAAAGTGCTGGTGTGACTACCGCGGAAATTGATTATATCAATGCGCATGGCACCTCTACCCCTCTGGGAGATGAGATTGAGCTTGGTGCAGTAAAACGGCTCTTCGGAGCTGATGCGGATAGGCTTACCATGTCTTCAACCAAGTCTGCGATTGGTCATCTTCTTGGTGCCGCAGGGGCTGTAGAAGCTATATTCTCCATACTTGCAATTAGAGATGGCGTTGCGCCTCCAACCTTAAATTTAGACAACCCGTCGGAGGGATGTGATTTGGACCTTGCCCCAAAGGAGGCAAAGGAAAGACCAATCAATTTTGCGCTCTCAAATTCATTTGGTTTTGGTGGAACCAATGCCTCGGTTCTGTTTAAGGCGGTCTGAGCTGATTGGATGCGACGAGCAATCTTAGGTCTTGCGTTTTTAGCGCCAGGCCTTATTGCCCTGTTATTTTTTTTGCTTCTAAATTCTTTTGATAAAGCTGGGCCTTCGCAATCTAAAACATATTTTCTAGTTGAACGAGGTGACTTGCCTCTCTCTGTTTCCGAGCGGCTCCAGCAAGTTGGTGTTATCAAAAGTGCGTTTCTATTTCGTGTTTTAATTCGACTAGAAAACACGGGTTCAGAAATTAAAGCTGGTGAATATGAAGTGCCTGCGGCAGCTTCATATCGTGATATTTTGAGACTTTTAACCAATGGTCCAACTGTGGTGCGAAAGCTCACAGTGCCGGAGGGCGTAACCACAGCTGAGGTTGTTGCGATTGTTAAGAGGGCTGATGGTCTTGTTGGTGAAGTGCCTCAGGATCTTGGTGAAGGTACACTCTTACCTGAAACCTACCATTATTCTTGGGGCGACACGCGAGAAGGCTTGATAAGCCGAATGCGGGACATGATGTCGGATGTTGTCACTTTAGCAATGGCTTCGAAGAGTGAAAATCATCCCATAGATACTCCAACTGAACTCATCACCCTTGCCTCGATAGTTGAGAGGGAAACATCAATTCCATCGGAGCAACCGCGCGTTGCAGCTGTTTTTGTTAATCGTCTAAAGCGCGGGATGTTGCTGCAATCTGATCCCACAGTAATTTATGCGATTACCCGTGGAAAAATGATATTTGAACGACGCTTAACTTATAAGGATCTTAAATACCCTGACCCTTACAATACGTATTTCAAACTAGGCCTGCCGCCAGGTCCAATTGCTAATCCAGGAAAATCTTCGCTAATGGCAGCCGCTAATCCTTTAATCACTGACGAGTTATTTTTTGTTGCTGATGGTTTTGGCGGCCATGTTTTTAGTAAAAGCCTATCAGAGCACAATCGTAATGTTGCAAAATGGCGTCAAATTCAAAGGGAACGTGGGTTGAGATGATTTCAAGCATGACAGGTTTTGCACGTGTTGAAGGTCATTCTGGTGATGTTTCGTGGGCATGGGAGGCGCGTAGCGTAAACGGTCGTAGTTTGGATGTGCGCGTGCGCGCTCCCAGCTTTGTTGATCAGGCAGAACGTAAAACTAGGGAAGCGCTAGTCAAATACTTTAAACGAGGGACAATTCAGGTGGTCCTTAGTGTAGAGCAAATAGAGAGCGTGAGTCGCCCTGCCATTAACTTCGATGTCTTGTCAGGCCTTATTTCTGACCTTTCAAAAGTTGAGTTGCCAGAGAAGGTTCCTATCGAACCCGCAAGACTTGATGGCCTCCTGCAAATTCGAGGTGTTTTACAAACAGGTAACTCTGACAATGAAACTATTCGTACCGCACCACTAACAGATATCCCCGCACTTTTGGATAGTTTAGCTAAAGCAAGAGTAGAGGAAGGTATCAGGCTGGCTGCAGTATTAGATGAAATTTTGACGACAATTTTAGAACTTGTTCACCAGGCAAAATCACTTGCTTTGCAACAGCCCGAGCGGATGGCCAATCGCTATAAAGAGGCAATCATAAATTTGATTGGTGAGACGGCTAATATTCCGGAGGAGCGGATTATTCAGGAGGCTGCAACTCTAGCTATTAAAGTCGACGTAACGGAAGAATTAGATCGTCTAACGGCTCACGTTGCACAAGCTCGTGAAATGATTTCTTCGGGTGGGGCTATAGGTCGCCGGCTCGACTTTCTTTGTCAGGAATTTAATCGTGAAGCGAATACTCTAGGTTCTAAATCTGCTGATCTTAGTCTGACGCGGTTGGCAATGGATCTAAAAACGGCCATCGACGCCTTTCGAGAGCAGGCGCAGAATGTTGAGTAGATTAGGGGGCTTTGAATGCAGGAAGAGTTAATACAAAGACGTGGGTTGATGCTTGTGCTGTCGTCCCCGTCTGGCGCGGGTAAGACAACAATTTCGCGCAGGTTGTTAGATATTGAACCTCTGCTTCAAATGTCAGTATCCGCAACTACGCGTCCAAAGCGGCCAGGTGAAACGGAAGGTCGAGATTATTTTTTTCTAGACCGAGAAGAATTCGGGATGCGCGCTAACAAGGATGAGTTCCTTGAGCATGCCCGAGTGTTTGATCATTACTATGGAACACCAAAGGGGCCAGTTGAAGATACTTTGAGCAAAGGTCGAGATGTTCTCTTTGATATAGATTGGCAGGGCACGCAGCAAATAAAGGAAAAAGCTCCCAGTGATCTTGTGCGTGTTTTTATCCTTCCTCCATCTACTATTGAATTAGAGCAGAGACTCCGTCGACGTGCACAAGATTCTGAAGAAGTGGTTGAACGAAGAATGTCAGAGGCATCATCTGAAATGAGTCATTGGCAGGAATATGAATACGTGATCATCAATCGAGATATTGAACATAGTGTCGATCAGGTGCGCGCGGTTTTGTCGGCAGAAAGACTAAGAAGAGAGCGGCAGTTAGGACTGGGAGGGTTTGTGAAGGCACTTCGTGAGCAGTGCTGAGAGGAAAATAAAATGGGCGAAACAACACGGAGAATCCGTGATGCGGGTGGTCGGGCTGAGATTATAAAAACAGATGGCCCAAAACTATTGGCGTTGGGAGATGGTTACCTAGACTTAGACTTATCTCGTTTTCCAGATGTCGTCCGTGGCGTAGGGGACGACCTTGCTATTGCAGATGGTCAAGACCTTAATGATCTCTGCCTATCAGTAAATGCTTTTCTGGTAGAGACATCAGACCGTCTTTGCTTAATTGATGCTGGTGATGGGGCTCGCCGAGCGCCTTCTCTGGGACATCTCGAAAAAGCTCTCAAGTCGGCTGGTTATGATCGAGCCGACATCACGGACCTTTTTATGACTCATTTGCATGGAGACCATGCGGCTGGGTTGGTGCAAGATGGAGCGCGATTATTTGAAAACGCTCAATTGTTTGTGTCGGAAGAAGAGCATCGTTACTGGAATGCACCCGAGGAGCACGATGCCATTCAAGCAACCCAGGCACCATTTGCTTTGGCTGCTTTAGAAGCATATCGAGAGCGGATAACCTTAATTAAGCCAGGCCAGAACTTGGTTGAAGGTGTTGAAGCGGTGGGTCTTCCAGGCCACACGCCAGGCCAGGTGGGTTTTCGCATTGGTAATGAATTGCCGGTGCTCGTATCGGCAGATGCAATTCACCTACCTGCATTGCAAATCAAGCACCCAGAGTGGGGCTTTCTTTTTGATGCAGATCGGTCAAAAGCCCTAAAGACACGGCTTGGGCTTCTGGATGCGGTTGTTGAAACTAATATTCGCCTTGCGGGTGCACATATACCATTCCCAGGGGTGATTAAGGTCGTGCGAAATAATGAAAATATTGGATATGAGACAATAAGAGACTGATGGAGCAAATACATGGCGCCTAAACTTGGATACCTCCTGCCAACCCGTGAGAGCGTTATGGAGGGTAGGCCTGCCGTTGCCCCTTTGCTTGAGCTTGCGGAAAAGGCGGAAAGTCTTGGGTTTGACTCAGTTTGGATTGGTGATTCTGTTATAGCACGACCTCGGCATGAACCTTTAACGTTACTCGCTACGGTGGCAGGCCGAACTCGTAATGTTGCTTTAGGAACCGCAGTTTTGCTTCCGGCCCTACGCAATCCCGTCTTGTTAGCCCACACGTGCGCGACACTCGATCAAGCTAGTGAAGGAAGATTAATACTAGGCGTCGGTATAGCGACTGATGTTCCGAATATACGCCACGAATTTGAAGCGTGTGGCGTTCCGTTCGATAAGCGAGTTGGTCGAATGTTAGAGGGGCTGAGGTTAGCTCGAGCTCTATGGTCAGGTGAGCCGATAGATTGGGATGGGCGGTGGAAAATGAATCAGGCTATCTTAGGCCCAACCCCGTATCAAAAGGGTGGGCCACCTATTTGGATAGGCGCAAAGGTAGAGGCTGCCTTTAAGCGTATTGCGCGGGAGTTTGATGGGTGGTTCCCGAATGGGCCGGACCCTGAGGGTTGGAAGACTCAGAGAGCGCAGCTTGATGCTGAAATCGTTGCAGAAGAACGTGACCCAAAGTCTGTCACAGGGGCGCTATATGCAACATTTGCAATTGATGAAAATGTCTCGCAAGCAGAAGGACGTTTGAACCAGTTTATGTCAAGCTACTATGGCGCCCGGCCTGATCTTATGAGGAAGGTTCAATATAGCTACGCGGGTTCTGCGGAGGGGGCTGCAAAAGTTCTTCAAGCGTATGCGGATGCTGGTGTAGAGCACATATGCTTGCGCTTTGCCGGAGATCATTCTCGTTCGCTTGATGTTTTTGCAGATATTCGAAAAGGGTTGGGTTGGAATTGAAATTTTATCGGCAATAAAAGTGTTTTATTTTTGAGGTCATCCCAGACTTTGAATTAATAAATCCCGACTGAATTTAATTGATTTTTTTTAAAGACAACCATCCTTTCACCTTAACATTCTTGGCTGATCTAAAGCACAATGGTTGTGCGAAAAGTTTCTCTAAATGACCGAAAAAGACCTAACTATAGGTTTTAATTCAGCGAAATTATCAATTTGTTAGGCTTTCCATGTTGACCTAAAGACATGACACAGTATTGCCACTGATTTCAAATGTTCCTATATTGTTCTATATCTGTTGAGAACTATTTTTATTTTTAGATAGCGATCTATTTATGCTTCATGTAGATTGTATTTTCTAATAGAACACAAGATGTAGTAGAGGTTTGTGGAAAATGTTTTCCCCAAGCTGTGGATGGAGAGAGCTTTATGGACGGAACAAGCCGGATTTCTGCAGATGATGGAGCAATGGCTGCTCTGGATAAAGCTCTGGATATCGAGAGGACAACTCTTTCAGCTCATGCTCTTGGGGGAGATATTGCGCGCGATGTCTTTCAAAATGCCCGTGGAATATCAGTTCACATCGATCGTTCTCGTGATGAACTGCTGACTCCTTTTGGAAAAGCGACTTTAGCCGATCGTTATTTAATGCAGGACGAGGGCTTTCAGGATTTATTTGCCCGCGTTGCTGGTCACTTCGCTGATGACACCGCTCACGCACAGCGTCTCTATGATTACATCTCTCGCCTTTGGTTTATGCCCGCTACCCCGGTTCTCTCC
>Ga0255774_10001587_pt1 | contig 18538 bp, 21 predicted proteins | sample 101ome_17_FD_179972 | JGI IMG/M metagenome (GOLD analysis project Ga0255774, IMG submission 179972) | Coastal salt marsh microbial communities from the Groves Creek Marsh, Skidaway Island, Georgia - 101407AT metaG (version 2) | ecosystem: Environmental > Aquatic > Marine > Intertidal zone >...
GCCTGCCAGCTCTGTCAGTGGCCCTATAAGTGCTTGTATCATTTCTTAGCCCCCATGCTAGAGAAACCAAAGTATGCTGCTGTAACCCCCGACACAGCCACCACATAGACCGCTGCAATGTCAGTCAGTAGTTCCGCAGCTTGGTTTAGTCCTAGATATGATGAAAGAACAATTAAGAACGGATAACCAAGCATTCCAGACAAAGCAAACCAAGTCATCTTCAATTGGGCATCGCGCTTATGGTCTTCATCTTCCATTTTGCGCCGACGATCTTCCAACATGATCTCACGCTCATCAGGATCAATCTTTCCGTTTTCGTTTAGATCGTAGTTTTCCTTGTTCATTGCAATACCTTTCGGCTATCCGCTTATGCGTGGTGATAATAACCACTTTATTATCATCCGTCAAAACAACCCACTGACCAAGTTTATTTTCCACTAACTTCAAGACAAACCACAGTCTGGCTGTTGTGAACGACCAAACCCTCTCTTGCCTTTCTGCGCTCCTGTTCGCATTCCTCATATGTCGCGTGTGTTGGGCCGATCTGATAATACTTTAACTCAGCAGATGGAATGTATTGTATGAAAACCAAAACGTAAATCATCACCAACGCCCTTGCGCAGCCCCGACTAAAAATATGATGCCGCCTAGAATTGCCGCGCCAACAATCGCTATGACGCTGCCGACAATCCAACTCATAATTGCATCTATTGCTTCTTGCTTGCGGTAAAGCTGTTCCTTGCGCTCCTTGCGTATCTGGCCCTCTAAACGCACCAATTCTTCCCAGTGCGATGGCCCCCAATAGGCTGAAATATACGATTTTAACTCAGAGCGTAAGTGATCTGCCTGCTTCTTTGCGGTAAAAGCTTCCAGAGCCTCAGCCTCTACAGACCCACGCATGGTCTGCCACAAAGATGGTTTTTCTTTTGCCTTGCTCTCTAAATAGGTGATGTCAGACATTGCAGAGGCCCACTTGGAAAGCTGCCCCGCACAGTCTTGTATCTCACGCCCAGTTGAGATCATTGATTTTAGCCCATTGAACGCCACATTCGCCGCTGATAGTGCCGCGCCTATGGTAATGGGATCAGGCATCTATTTGTTCTCTATATACTCACGGATATGCTTTAGGTTTTCGTCAATACGCCCAAGCATAACGGCGTGGTCATTTACGCGATCAGTAAGTTCTTTTACTTCAATATCGTGGCGCTCTATATCGCGCGCGTTGTTCTCAACCATGTTTACCACGCCTGCAATATACCAAACTAGCACTACAGTTTGCGCAGCTATACCCACCAAAAACGCAATAGGAATAGTCTTGGACAAATGCCAATTTTCGTTTGCCATGTGTTGACCCTCAATAACCATTTGCAATCAGCTTGCTAAATTCACCACTCATTAATTTCTTTTTAACATATTCTGAGAATTCTGGCGACCCAAGTTTTAAACCACTTTCTTTCATCCACATTTCAATAACAACAAAAGGTACTGAACCCGCCAACCGCATGTCAGATTTACGATTATGACCATCAATATTTCGCTCTTTATTAAACGTCAAAATATCTGAAATATCTTGTGATCGGCTTACAACCACTTTATTATCTTCTACGTTGTAAGTCGTGTTTAGCAGTGTGCTTTTCATTTTGGCGCTTTCCCACCTTGCCACGCTTCGTTTACGTCTGGGGTGCTTGGGTCATCTGCTTTTAATTGACCGTTAGCTTTACGTGCGCGTTTTGGTGCTGCTTTTTTCTTTGTTGGTTTTTTTGTTGCTTCTTCTACCGCAAATCCATTAGCTATTAAAACTTTAGCATCTGTTGCTGATACTTCTACAACATCACCTTTGTTAGTTTGTTTTCCATCAACAAATGGGCGACGATCCGTTGTTATTTTTACTTTCATGCTCAACCTCCAATTGGTAAGGGGGCATTTCTGCCCCCCTAATTATTATGAACAATCAGCAATTACGCCGTGTGCTTTCTGTGAAGTCACTTCCAAGCCCCACTCAGCGCTAATCAAGCGGCGCTCTGAAAGGCCAGTACGCGCCAATGGTTTTTGCTGTGCTGTTTGTAGATACGCAATGTTTGCATATGATGGGTCAAGTACAAATACGTCCCGCGCTCTGACATGACGGGCAGGCACAATCTGGAGTTCACCAAAATCTGACACGTACAAATCGACCGCAGCTACAACACGTTTGTCATCTACTTCTTTGTACTTTGTAGCGTTTCCTGTGAAACTTGAAATAGTCTGCTTTTGGGCAGAACCACAAAGAACTAGAGAAGGATCAGCACCCTCATCCCAACATGAAGCAATTACAGACTTCAATAGAGTTTCAGTGATTGCACGTTGAGTACCATCTGTCGCTGCCGCATCAGGATAACCTGCTTCACCAGAACCAGAAGTTGTACCATTCGCACCACCTGTGCCACGTTCTACGTTAGTAGTTAGGAACGCAGGTAGGCCCGCTGTAGTACGTGCTGTACCAGACGCGCCGGCACTGGCAGCTACATTATCCAAGGCCATCTTTTCCATGTCCCGCTTTAATTCAGACAATTTGTAAGCAACTTGCTTTGCGATTGTCTGAGCATTGGCGACACCGTTCACGTTATTGGCGGTATCTGATACCTCAATAACTTTGGTACTGATAGCGGTGTAGTTGCCTTTGCGAACCGCATTTGTTGGTGCTGAGTTTGCCAACCCACTATCACCTTCGATTGCGTTGTTTGTCGCGGCGGCCGCCAAAGTGACTTCACTCCATTCAAAGTAAGTGTTGTCTACGTTGCGTGTTCCGATGGAAGACATAAAAACAGTCTCCAGCGGGCTAATTGAGGCCATAGCTTCCGCCAGGTCCTCTCTGATAGTTGAAACATCATATGTTTCGTTTGTTGATGCTGTTACAGCCATTGTCTTGTTTCCTTATGACAAAAGATTAAGAAAGCAGATAGTTTGCAACATTATCAATGCTGCCATCTTTCTGCATTTGCGCCTTTGCCTTTTTTGCTCTTGTCGCTTTTCCAGCGCTTTGCGCACGTTTAGCCGATGGTTTCACTACAGGACGCGCACCTTCTACCTTTTTACTAGCAGTAGCTTTGCTTGCCTGTAATTCACGCCATTTCAATGCATCATTTAAGATCATAACTTCTTCTGCCGTGCGAACCGTGCTAATTTGTTCATCAGTGAGTTCATAATGCTTTTTGGCTTTCGTAGTTATGTCCATAATCATAGCAGATCGTTTTTCAGGGTCTTTCATTTCAGGCATCCATTCCGCAAGGCGCATAGCCTGTTGGTTTAGATTATCTTGATGCAAGCGTTCCTGTTCCTGCTGTTGACGTTGCTGCATATAATGGGTTTTTTGTTCCCATTCCTTTCGGGCTTCCATTGCGCGGCGATGTTCTGCTTCTGCTTCTAAAAATCCTAGAGGGTCACGTGTTCTAAGTTCCTCAGACGGATATTCAGGCACAAAAGGAAAATCACCCTGCTGAAGTTGTTGCGCCATTTGCAATATGGCTTGACGCTCTTGGGCCATTTGCTGTTGGACTTGTTCCAACTGCTTTTTTGTTTCGGCATTCTCTGCCATGCCCTTTTGGATGTACTTTTGCCCTGAGTAACCACGTGTCAGTTCTTCTAGGTCTACCTCACGTTCCTCACCATCAACCTTGACAGTGAACATCGTCGGCTCCTCTTGAACTTCGGGTTCTTCAACCTCAACATCCTCATCATCTGCAAATTCTACATCGTCAGATGAACCAATGTCATCCATATCATCATCTACTTCCTCAACCATTTCAGTCTGATTGTCATCAGTTGCCTCTACGGTTTCCTCTGTAGCTTCTTCAGGATTATTAGGCGTTTCTAAAATCAAATTTTCGGCAACCGCCTGTAAATCATTGCCATTGATTGGGTTAGTCGTTTCCACGGTGCTTTCCCTTCCGTTTTATGAGCGCTAATGCATCAACATCTGCTTGTAAGCTGCGCTCTATTTCAGTTAATGCCCTCAAAATGGCGTGAGCATCCTCACGTTTTTCCATTTCTTGGGCGCTACTATTTGCGAAAGTCCTCATTTGGGTTTCCCGCAAATCCTTCATGGTTTCTTGGAACCATTCATTCTCTAACAATGCATTTGAGCGTTTTGCTCTATACTCAATATCCACCTTGCATTCCCATCATCTGTGCATTGTGTTCACGTATTGCTGCTTGCTCTTGCTTTACTTCTTCAACGTCTACTGCTGTTCCGTATTGACCTAATATCTGCGCTACCTTTACAGCTAAGTCTTGGACCATTTCATCACGCGCCAAGTCATCATCCATTGCTAACTTGTGCATTTTATATTGATTGTCCATTTGCGCTTTCATCATATCTACTTGCGCTTTTGTTTGTGCTTTCATTTGCTCTGTTTGCATAAACGCTGCATTTGGATCAGGTTGTTGTGCTTGCATCATTGCTTGCTGCTGCGCCATCTGCTGTTGCTGCATCATCATTTGCTGTTCAATCTCTGGGGTCATAGGATTAAAATGACGATCAGCATTTCTTATTCCACCAATAGCAAGAATATCTGCTAGGGTATTTCTAATTTGTGTAAGCGTTACAACGCCGTTTGTAGGGCCGTAGGCTTGATATATTTGCTGTTGGATGCCTAATGCCATTTGCAACGTCTGTAGGCGCTCCTGTTCGCGCCCTGTGCCGATACCTACGTTTACAATCAAATCCATTTCTACAGACCACACATTAGGGTCTACAGGCACAAAAGACCCATTTAGACGCATAAGCTGCTCTTGATTGGTATGCTTAACGTACAACTGAAGCATTAATTTAAACAGTCTACGCATGCCACCTTCAGCAAGATTTCTAGCGATAACCTCTGCTTGGCCCGCTTGTCCTTCCATAGAAGCTGCTACGCTTGTTGCTGTTGCGCTTTTTAATACCTCTGGATCAAGACCTTGCGCCATTTTGGAAACGCCAGTTTTGTTGTCCACCAACTGATCAAAGTATTGCAGAGCGGGGAGCGTTTGCGCTGCTGTAAATGGAACAGCCATTTCTGCCACAGATTGCAAATTTTTAACACGAACAATGCGCCCAATTTCGTTTGATAACAAATCGTCAACTGCAACATTACCATCCACAATTTGCATTGCGGGGTTGTTGACTAATGCAGCGTTATCCAAAATGCCTCTTAGCATTGCTGTTGCTGCATCTTGGTCATTTATAACTAAATCTACCAATGATGTTCCAAAGAATGCGTGTGGTTCTGGATCAACCTCAAAAATTGCATATGGAACGGTGTCTGTTTCGTAGAAATCTAAGACTTTAAAATTAGCGCCCGCGCAGATAAACTGATACAATTGTGGGATACCTGTTCCCTCTATATCCAATTCCATAAATGCTTGCGTGACAGTAATTTTCTTAGAAGCTGCTGAAATGTTTTCATCTTCGCTTTCGTCTACCGTAAAGCCTCTGCGTTCAAACTCCGCTTCGTCATCAATAACACTATATTCAGTGCTATCAATTCCCTCTAAGTCATCCAAGGTAAATCCCATAGACAATAGATCAGATACACGCATTTCTGTGCTGTGACCCATTACATAAAAATCGTCTATAGAACGACTATTGCGATCAACAAAGAAATCTTCTGGGGGAATTGCTTTGATTGCTATTTCACCTTTTGTACGTGTACGTGAAATTTTCACATCGTGCATTGGCATTTCTATTTCAACGCCTTGTTGATCTATTTGAATAGATGTACGCGCTTCATGCTCAATAACTTCTACATTGTCATCTGTTACAAGAAACGCAAATTCTTCTTCTGACAAATCAGTAATAGTTTCGATTTGTACTTTCTGGCTATCGTCATAAAATACATATGCAATACCAGCTTTTTTAACCAACGCATCCTGAAAAACATCGTTGATTAGTCTATAACCATCATGCTGTTGAAACTTGTAGTTGATGAATTGTGTGGCTTGCTCTGCTGCTGCGACATCCTCTGGACCACGTGGGACAAACTCAACTGGTTTTTCACTAGCTAAGAAAACACGTTGCAGTGAAGGTTTTATCCCCCTCACCACTTCACGACACTTAGTTGCTATGACACTTGACCGACCCGGCTCATGCCCCAAATCAGTTTCCATATCAAAATATCGTTGCGCCTTTAATCTTTGTGGCGCAATTTCACCATCAATGAAGTCTGTAGCGTCTTGAATAGCTTTGGAAACAATGCTTTCAATCTGTACCTGATCTAGTGGTTCTAACCGCATTTATTGTCTCCTATCGGATGGTTCCCATTGCTTGGTTTAAGGCTTCCTGTGGGTTTGTAGCAATAAACTGCGAACCAGCCCGTCTTGACCCTGCCTTGATAGTCCCATGTATTTCATCAAGAATTTTTACTGTGGTCATCCAACCACTTGTATCGCGCAACGCGCGTTTAACACGTTGAGGATCAGAAGTTGTTAAAATATCAACAATTTGTCGTTTTTCTCTATCCGTAAATTCTGGTCTAAGTTTATTCATCAATTTCATGGCTACATTACCAATAGCTACAGCATCCATACCCAAATCAGCTAAACTAAAGTCCCATCCTTGGCGTTGACCATAAGCTGTTGTAATTCCTGTTTGTGATCCACCTAGAATAATATTAGCTGCTTCTGCTGCATCTTTTTGGTTTTGCATCAATTTAGTAATTTGATTACGATCTGTTTCTGGGAAAATGTGACTAAACGCCAAGGACATATCTGTTTGATCATTTAAAATTTTCTTGCTTGTGCCAGTCGGATTGTTTCTGAATTGGCTGCGCAACTTTGTAAGAACACCCAATCTAAACGCTTGCAGCGCTTCCTCATCACCAAGAGCGATTAAACGATCCATTTCTAACTCAATCGCATCAGGATTGGGTGACGCTCTCCATAAATCTGAACCTAAATCAAATGCTTCACCACGACTGCTCATTTTTGACCATTGTTCCCGCGCTTGTCTAGTGAAGTCATTTTGGTTGTCTATCCTTTGACGCAAGTTCTTCTCTAAAACATTAAAAGCCATACTTGTTGTTGGCATTTTGTCGCCTTGCTTCACCATAAGATTATTTGATGCTGTAGCTAAAGCTGATCTTATTTTTTCTGCTTCAGAAATTGTTATTGCTTCTGGACCAACAACTTGATCATTTTCTATTTTAAATTGTGGCCTTCCCTCTGCCGCTCTTGTGGCATTAATTTCTTTAAATGCTAACTGAGCGCGTGGGTACAAATCTTTGATAAACGCAAAAGTTTCAGGATCAACAGCTTCTTGTGCTTCTGTAGTATTGTAGAGCGCCTGTGCCTTGTCTTTTAAAGTAGTAAGCTCTTTTGCCATTGTTTGCAAAATATTAGTGTTACCACTTGTCAATTTTGGACCAGTTCCACTTGACGAAACACCACCAAGATATTCTTCTACTCCAGTTATCAATTCAGATTGTTTTTGTTGTGGTCTTAATTTTATTCTACGCTCTGCCATATCTGACGCAGCCTCAGAACCAGCCCGATATGAACGCACAGCTTCCGCAATAGTTTTATTATCAGCTAATATGCGACCATCCATAATTTGTTGCGCTGCTTCATCTGGTGTAATGTTCATTTCTTTTGCAATACGCTGTATTTCAGCCTCTACACGACCACCAACTTGAGAACCAAATTTACGTCTTGCTGCATCAACAATACCAACAAAAACAGGCTTAGATAAGGCACCAAGACCCTCTACTGCGCCACCAAAAGCGGTACTAATGATGCCACCACTTGCTGCTTTTTCAAGGCGATCTCTACTTAAAACTCCACCCTCTCCTTCACCATAACCAGATAGCGTTCCTTGCGCACCCGCTAAACCTAGGCCACCTAAAAGTGTTTTGGGATTTTTTATTCCTAACATCATAGCCACTTTTGTGGCTAATGGACCCATTTGTGTTGCTGCTGCTGCTGTAGATGTTCCACCTGTGAACGGTGCCGCCAACAAACTTGCAACGGCTGGCGCTGCCGCACCACCCATTTCATAACCTAATGCTTCCATTGGTTTTGCTTGTTCATATGCTTCCACTGCCGCTTTTATCTCTGCCAACACTTCTTCATAGTCACGGTCTGAAAACATACTTCTCAGTTTTGCTTCCGCTTCATCAGCAAGATTAAAAGATATGCCAGCGGCAAACTTTCGTGCCTTTTGTGACGTTACAGGTTGTGAGGCTTGGTTAACAAGGTTTGAATAATCAGCCATTATGATGCCCCCGGAAGTTGACCTGTTTGATAATATTGTTGCTTATCTTCATAGCTTGCACGTTTCCAAACTACCGCCCATTGTTCCCTTGTCATAGGAACACCGTCAACTGTTGCTCCATTAGGGATAGGTGGCAAAATATTTGGATCAGACGGCCTTTGCGCTTCTAATTCATCAATTGGTGTGAAATCAAATTTCGTGATGTACTGAGTATCAAGACCCGCTGCGCTTGCTAGGTTAGTAGCCTCATCATACACGCCTCTAGCTTCATTCATTGCTTTGTTATAGTTATTTGTAGCAAAATTCAAAATTTGCTCACGAACATCATCTGGCAATGAACCATCACCGTTAAAGAAATTTGATGTTTGACTTAGCCAACTATTAATTTGTCCACCAGTGTTAGCGATTGCTGCTTGCTCACCTTCACGAACAACACTGCCCGGATCAAGAATTTTCGCAAACGCAATGGTAAGAGCATAATCAGAAACACCACTTTTGTTGTTATAAGCGTATAAAATGTTTTCATAACCTTGGCGCACCACTTGCGCTTCTTTATATGCTTGGTTTGTTCGCAGCTTGTCATTAATCTTCATTATGTTGTCAAACTTAGTCTGACCAAGACCACCACCAACAATACCCTCTTGGCGATCTTTTAGATACTGAGCATATACCTCACTAGCAGGCAAACCTCTATCAATCATTTCTGCGTATTCTGTGCCACCCGGTAATGTGCGCATGTATTCTGCTGTGCGGTTATTGCGCATCATTTCAGCACGTGCCAAACCTTGCTGTGCTATCGCTTCACCTTGACCATAGCCCTTTAAAACAAGCGCATCTAAACCTTTACCAAAGCGACCTATCATATTAAGGCCAGTATTGGGATCACGCTGCATTAGCTTTTCCATCAAGCCACCTACACCTTTAGCTTGCTTCGCCATTCCTAACATTGCGCTTAAATCTCCTTGCTTTGGTGCTGTAGCAGTCGCGTTATTTGGTTGTGCATCCGACATGCCAGCAAAATCCAATAATCCTTGAAGCCTTGGCCCACGCCACTGAGCAATACCAAAAGCACCCTTTCCACCACCTTTGGGATTAAATGCTAATGGATTTATTTCTGGATAGCTTTCAACCATCAAGTTCCCTGTAATCCCTGCTGCTTGAGCTGGTGACATACCTTTGTTCAGGAAATAATTGTAAACTAACGCAGCATTGTTTGGCAGTTCACCTGTTGGTTTAAGATGGTTTTCCATGCCCTTAAACACATCCAGTGCATAGGATTGTCTTTCTTCCATGCCCTCACCACCAGCGCGTTCAAACAGGTTTTCAAATACCTTCGCATACTCTTGTGGCGTGATGTATTGACCAGAATTAAAAGCGTCTAAAGTTGCTTTTTCTGGTCCTTGCAGTTCTTTCCAAAGCCAATCTAATTGCGTTTGAAATGGTATGTCATATGGTGATGCCATTTATTATCCAAACATATTAGCGCCAAGTTGTAGATAGTTAAACAAGCCCGGTTGGAATGACTGCGATTGACCTGTGACATTTGGAACACCTGTCAACGTACTAATGAGCGTTTGCAAGCCCTGTTGTGGCGCTCCTGTGTATCTCTGGAAGCCACCACGCGCTTGATCAATCAACTGTTGTTGAATTTGACGCTGCATTGCACCTTCTTGCGCTTGCTGCTGTTGAATTTGTTGACCGTAGCCAAATGATTGACGGCCCAAGTTTCCTAGCTGTGATGCTGCGCCTAGACGCTGTTGTGCGCCTTGTAACCCTGCCATCTGGTTCAATTGTTGGGCTGTCATACCAGCTTGCGCACCAAACTGAGATGCTGCATTCTGTGCTGCCGCTTGGTTTTGCGCTGCACCAAGTGCTGTGTTAAAACCTTGTTGGCGTAATTGACCCACAGTGTTTGCTGCTTGCTTGCCATAGCCCACACGTGTCTGCGCTTCTGCAACGCCGTGGCGTGATCCACCGAAAGCGTTAGCTGCTTCTGCTTGTGCGCCCATCTGATTTAAAGCAATGTCTTGTGCTTGTCCTATGTCTGCCAAAGTTTGCTGAACCACTTGGCTTTCATATGGGTTTTGGTAGTTAGCCATAAACTGTGTGGGATCGGCTGCTTGGTATGATGTCGCTTGCACCTGTGAAGGTTGGTAAGTCATACCCGCTGCTGTTCCTGCCAGTGCGCCTTGTTGCGCCCCCGATGCTTGTGCATATGGGTTGGAAGTCATTTGTGGATTTGCGCCCGCGCCCATGTCTATCTCCTACTTACCGCCGCCACTAGGCTGCATTTCCAATTCAACAGGTTGATTTTGAGGCGCTCTTGACCCGACCTCACCTGTATCTGTTAATCCAAAACTCTCAATATAATCACGCTGCGCTTGTGGAACATTGCTAATCATCTGATCAATCATTGGTTGCGCTGAATAGCCTTGTATGCCACCCATGTTCTGTACTTGGGGCAAATAGCTAGATGTATCTGCTGTTGGCATTCCAAAAGATTGTGCCGCCATGTTTGTTGATTGCATTGAAGCCAGTTCTTGTGGTGACAATGCAGCGACAGTAGGGCCACTTTCAGGAATGTAGGTACTCATCAGGGGAGCCATGTCAGTTCCCATCCCGACACCTTGCTGCAATCCAGTTTCAAACCAACTTGGCAACGTAGCTTGTGTTGACTGTGTGCCACCTTTAGCCATTTTCAATCTCCTTGTGGAAATGCACATGCTGCAATTTCCAACCGTTTTCCGTTAATGGTTTTTTCCATCCTAACCGACCTGTCATCATTCCACCAGTGCAACCGTGCGATTTCGCCCACTGCCCTATGTCATGCTCCATGTCCATTATCTGATCCAATTCACCACCAGCAAGGAAAATGTTTATAACCTTCTTTCTAGGATATACCACAATTTCCGTAACTATGCACCCCCTTGGCGCTGCCCACAGTTGCATCTTGCTAGACGCGATCCCTGCAACGATGTCATCCCACTCATGTGTGCCATTGCAATGAACCAAAGCAGCTTCAATCCAAGGCTTGCATCGTTCTAGGTCTGGGCTGAGTTTCCAATGCTTCATCCATGCACCCTTGTAATAGCAAGCGTTGCCGCAGGCGTGTCTGGCGCAAATGCTTGCGTAAATGCTTCCAACGTACCACTTGTGCTATCTACCGCTGTCATGGCTTCTAAGTAATCACCTGCATTTACATCAAACTTTGCGGAGCGTGAAACAACTAGCGTTGAGCCGTTTTGGTGCAAGGTGTTCTTCATCGTGGTGTTTGGAACGTCAGTGCCATTGATTGCCGCCCAAAAATAAAAGTTCACAGTGCTAGATGATGTAGAGCTAATCTGCGCTGAAAACATCAAAAGGTATTCGCCAGCTTGGTCAAACACTATCCGCGTTGGATTTGTCGCATCCTTGCTGATGCCTTGGCTACTAGATGGATCGTCAAACAAAATCGCAATAGGTGATGAGCCAGTTGGATAAGTTAGCTGCGATGACCGAATAAAGTTTGCGTGACCGTCTTCTAAGACAACCTGCACAAACGCGCCATCCTTAGAGACAACAGGATAACCCGCCTCATCATCCCACAAGATAACGCCGTTCTCCGATGGGTTGTCATCTGCTGTTTTAAAGTACAAGCGTGGAAGCTGCCTGCGTAAGTATGCAGTTAGGTTATTACCCCAAGCCTTAATATTGTCGCCAATCGGTGGGAGTACAGGTGCCGCCATTATCTACGCCCACCTGCTTTTGCGTCTACCCGCATTGTGCCAACGCGCCACGCTGCGTAAGGCGTGTCACCCTCTACGCGCATTCTAATCTGGCGACCTGAAAAGCGCACCGCAGTTGGACTAGACGGTGTATACGGCCCATGCGTGTATTCTGTGTCGTTGGGATAGTATCGGCTCTTGAATGTAACGTCTACATCGCCCTGCGTCTTTTCGTCAGGGATTAGGTCTGTGACCTGCATGATGTTATCGCCGTTGCCAATGCTGATCGGGCCGCTTTCTGCGAATACAGATTGCTCTGTGCCGCTTACTGCGTAGGACAATCCAACCTCATGGTCATACATTGCACCATCAGCATCCATGAGCATTGGGTACTCAAACACGCCGCGTGACGCGCCAGTGGTGCGGGATAGGTTGCCGATAAGCCAATGGTTTTCTTTATAGTCAAACGCCACATAGCGGTCTATTTCAGTGCTATTTGATGAACAGTAGAACCACCAGATTTCTCCAAACTGACCGTTGGTGAATGCCCATGTTTTACTTTTCTGTGAGGTGTTGATGTCGTTGAAAACATAATCGTGAACATCGCACGGTATCTCAGAAACCAAGTTACCGTCAAAGCGGTAGAACCCTCCGTTCCCCATCCAGAATACACCCATGTCAACGTCTGCCGCCGCCTTGCGTGAAATAATCCCACATGAGGTGCCAACACGCTCAAAGCCATACACATAAGGTGGGCCAATGTATCGTGCTGTATGCGCGTCAATGTCAGTGATGATTAGCGTCTGACCACGTGTACGAACTGCCGTTTCAATCTGGCCTGACGTTTGCAACTCAATGTCACCAGCTTCGTTTGTCGCGGCGGCTGTCCATGTCGTATTGTCTTCGCGGTCACACCACTGAACTTTACGTGGATTAGCGCCTGCGCCTAGTGCAAAGATAAAGCGTTCTTCTGTGACGACTAAGCCAAGGTTGTTTGTAGGCGCGTTTGCAATCACCGCTGCGTCTGATGATGTGCCAAGCTGCCACTCTAGCAAACGTCCGTCTGCCGTAGAACACGCGACAAGGTATTCGCCCCAGTTGTCTAGCGACCATGTAGTTGCAGCAACTAGGTTGCCTGTGTCAGGACGCGGTGTGCCGTATGTACCCGCACCGTAAAAGCCATAACCGTAGCCAATGTTGACCGCAGCATCCTCTGAACCCGCTGTTAGGTCAGTCGGAGCAATGTCGTATGCAGTGCCGCCAGAGACAACTGCGAATAGTTCATTATACGATCCCGCCGCAACGTAGCGTGTGCCGTTGTTGCTCTCCCAAGTATGCATACCACGTGGTGCGTTTGTCGTAATGCTGGCGATGTTCTCATTCACACGCCAACCACCGATAGGGCGTAGCGATCCATCACGCCAGCGAACAAGTGAGCCATCACGCCAACGACCAGATGCATCTAGCTCCGTACCTGTGCGGTAGAAGCCTGCGGGGATTTTAAGCGGTATGAGAGCCATGCGCGTTACTCTGGTTTAGTGGGCCAGTTGATGTTGTGTGGAAAGCCTGCTTGCTGTGGTACGTTGAGCAAGTCAGTGCGGTATTGTGTCCATTCGTTTTGTTTTTCAGTTGTTAAGTCTGCCCAACGTAATGGATTAGTTACGATTGGGTCTACTTCATTGCGCAACTTTACGTCACGCGCGTCACGCTCAAAAGCGGCAAAACGTGCATCATGGTCTGCTTGAGAAAATGGCGCAAAGTCTGAACCTATGAGAGACAACAGGGCTGTGTTATCTACGGTCGTGTCGGTGTCCCAAGGCGTCAGTGAGTAGGGTATCCATCCGTAATCTGGGTGGTTAATCTCTACGTCAAACTGAGTGTTCTCTGCGTTCATAGACTGAGCGTTTCGTACTTCGGTTATCTCTATTGTCATCTTATGAAATCCTTAGCCAAACTGTGGGGGCTGCATCGCCACTGTAACCCATGCGTTTCCAAGTGCCTGAGGAAGACGGTGCGGGGCCAGTAGTCCACTCTGAGTTTGTGAACACCAGACTTGAGCCACTTACTGTACCACCGGGGTTGCCACCATTACTTCCTTTCATTAGGCCATAACTACCAACAGCATCATAACTTAACCCAGCAGTCGCCGCACCAACTTGGCTAGTGCTAAGTGAAGAACTTGTTGTAAGATAACCCGCACCATTCGTTAGTTGATTGTTGTTTGTTGGAATAGTACCGACTGCGTATCCTTGCGTAGAGTGATCGCCCCAACCATACGCCGTATTCCAGTTGGATTGGCTTGATGTTGTTGGGATGCTGTAGCCAGACTGCAAAGAAACTGCCAGTGTGCCTGACGTTGTGATTGGCGATCCGCTGATTGACAAACCAGTTGGTACCGTCATCGCAACACTTGTGACCGACCCAGAACCCACAGAAGCATTGATGTAAGTTTTGAGATCGCTCATGGCGACCTGCTTCATCGTGCCATCGTCATTGAACACAACGCGATCAGCATCAGCAACTGTTGTTGATGTTGCCACTGTATCACCGTCTAGCACATTAAACTCTACGCCAGTGACCGTGACTGTTGTTGCGCCAACTGCAAAGCCACCTTCTTTCAGCGTAATAGCGTTTGTACCGTCAGCATTGCTGTTTATTTCTAGGACAATATCGTCCAACGCGGTATTGATGGTTGTACCCCAACTATCCTCAGAACCGCCTACCGTTGGTTTGGTTACTGTTAAAACCATCTAAATCTCCTTTACGCCGCGTCAGACCAAGTATCGCTTGGGTCTGGTACGTCCGTCCATATGTCTGTTATATCAGAAACTTCTGTCCATGTCTTGGCTTCTATTTCTTGGAAGTCCCACAGGAACCGTACTGGCAATGTAGGTACACCAGCTGTAATGTCATCGCCACCAAGAACGTGATCTTGCGTAAATGGTGCCTCATCTACAACTGGCGTGACGCTGATGCTATCCGCACCAAAGTTGACCACCTCTGTGAGAACTGCTTGATCTACTACTGGCGCACCCAGTGTAATCTCATCAATCGTCCAGAGTTCGTAGAGTGGTGTGGTGCCAATAGTGGGCGCACCAAGCGTGATTTCATCTGCCGTTAGATCAAAGCGCAAGATTGCATTGACTGCACCAATCGTAGGTGTGCCAATCGTGATGTCTGCAATGGCAAATGTTTCATCTTCAAATACTGGTGCAGTGTCTACAATCGGTGTTGCCGTTGTGATTTCGTCAGCGTTGAAGATGTGCTTTTGGTCAATGCCTACAGAAAGTGTGGGCGTAGATGTCTGGTCAGCAATGCCAATGTTGTAATTAACAATGCCGCTGTCGTCAGCTACAGGCGTTTTTGCTAATGGCGCAAAACCAAACATCTAATGCTCCTTACGGCGCTACAGGCCAATCATCATCAGCAATATTAGGCCATGATGCCAAGTCTGACATATCGCGCAACTCTTGGCGATAGGTTGCCCAAGCTGTTTTATCCTCATTGCTGAGAGGGCTGTCGTTCATCTGCGTCCAATCGCTGTCAGCCAATAGCTTATTGCGTGCGGCACGGTGACCTTCGGCAGTCTTAGCATCCAAGCCAGCCTGATACGCCGCCTCATGCTCTGCCTTGGTTGTCGTAACGCCATTCTCTGTGGTGTCTTGGAACATGTCACGGGCAACGTAGTTCTCCACCCAGTTGCCGTTAGCATCTTGGACAACGCCATCACGCACAGACACCTGATAGTCGCCTACGGTAGCGGCAGGGCTGCGTAGCACTGGGTCTAGGTCTAGTGCGTCTAGGGTTGCTGCTTTCCAAACCCGTGGCAGGGACATGTTGGCGAACTCATTGCGCCACTGCCCTTGGGTCTTTACGACACCTGTTGTTCTGTTTCTGTATTCACTCATTAGATTGATCCTTTCATATGAGTTTGATTATGCGATTGCGTAGAAGATGTAGGTTCCAGCATCTATAGTATTGCCTGTGACAGTGAAGCCGCCAGCGGTTGGGTCTATATTGTTATTGGTAGTTTCTGCATCTGTTGTATTAAGTTTTAAACGCTTATCATTAGCACCAGCAGCATAGCCACGCTCACTATCGTAAACAAACCAATCACCTGTGCCGCTACTGCGCTTCATAAGAACAAACCTAGCAGAACTTGAAAAGCCACAGTCCACAAAAGTATCACTTACTCCAGCAGTAAATGATCCTACCTTAGACACACCATCTAGGCTTGCGAATAGGTAGGCTATGTAGTCTGATCCACTGGCGTTCCAACCAGACCCATTATCAAATCCACCATTAGTGCTTAAAGTAAAACTTGTTTCATCTGATGACAGCCTATAATCAGCACTACTTGAATAAGCGTTTGTATAGTTGAGCAATAAATAATTAGTCCGTGTTGAAACACCTGACGCATCATCGTCAAACTTTGATTTAACTATCCAAGACCCTGATCCTCTAGGTTTAAAAAGCAAAAGTTCTGGAACTGCTTGTAAATTATGAGATATCTGATGATTTACTGTTCCGTTCCCCGTGTAACAAACGACATCAAAGTAGTTGGGACGCCTCTGCCACATCCAGCCATAATAATTAGAGTTTGAACCAACTAAGTTACCATACCCATTTTGGTAATCAAACTTAAAACTGCTCTGGGAAAACTCCGCATCTGTATCATTTGTTCCCTCAAAGATTTTACCCTGAGTTAACCTTTGTGCCACCACCCATTCCCAAGTCTGTGATGCATCTCTAGCCAATGCAAAGTCTGTTACAAAGTTAGATGTAAAAGATGGTCTTGTTCCTGAACGTGTATCAATAGCAAACACATCAGTCGCATCAGTCGGCACAGCCATAGGGCCACGGCGAATGGCTATGTAGATGTAGTCTCCTGTCCCCCACGCACCATCAAGCAAACTAAAGCCAGTAGAGTTAAGAGCAATCCATCCGTCTGATAACCCCTCCTCCGCTTCTGCGTCGCTTGAATTTGCTAGTAAATATAAACTTGTCGCACCTTTTGCGGTGAAACTGCGCATAGTATCGTATATAATCCAACTACCAGTATCATCTGCTCTCTTGACCATAACCCACTGCGGTTCAAATCCTAAGTCAACAAAGCTGTCGCTTCCATTACTTTGGGTGTGCGACACACTCCCACACTTGATAATATCAGCATCACCATCAGGGCCGAACTCTCCGTCACCATCGTTGTGGGCAAAAATATAAGCCACATAACTTTCACCACTTGTGTTTACTCTGTTGTGAGTTCCGATAGAAAATTCAGTTGACGTAGGGTCTGTGTCATTCCACAAGTTAGCTTCCCCAACACCAGTGCCGCTTACCGCTTTTTGGCCAGTTCCATTAAGTTGCAGATAAAATCCATTGCCCAAGCTTCTGTGGTACATATTCCAATCTTCAGTTGCGCTATAACGCTTCACTAAAATTGCACCTGGAACCGACCCTAAGTTATGGCTAATCGTTCTTGCTACTCCCGTACCCGTCCAAGTTTGAATGTCAAAAAAGCGTGGAGCCTTCCGAAATGTCCAAGAGACTGTGTTTTGACCTGCGCCATTTGTACTTGTGTTAGCTGTACCAAGGTAATCATTGTTTACAGAAAAACCGTTAGCATTAAACGATGCAACTAAATCACCAGCATTACCACTTTGGGCGGCATCATTGTTACTAAATAATGATTTACCAACACCTCTTTCCGTGTCTTGCCAAATATGATAGTCTGTACTGGGTGATCTTTCCTTAAACCAAACCAAACCACCTTCGCCAGCTTCGGCTGCGTCAAAGGGGCCGAACACTGGTTCATCATAGATAGACCCACCGTATTCTGTAATTGTGTGGCCTGTTGTGCTGTTATCAGTAAGCAAATCGTCTTGCTGTAGAGTAAGCAGTTTAGTGTTGGCGTGTGCAGTTGTCGCCGAAGTGGGAAGTGTGTAACTACTGCCAGTATATAGAGCAGTACCTTTTACAAAATGCACATCTGACAAATACCCATAGAACCGTTTTGTATCTTGACCACGACCAATGGTTACTTGGTTAGATGTCTGAGAAAAAGAACTGCTGCCAATGCCTGTGCCAGACCCCTGAACACCATCAAGATAGCAACGTACACCATCCACATTACGGGTAACTGCTACATGGTGCCATGTGCCATAGCTAATTGTCCCTACACTTACGCCACTTAATAAATCCCAAGCTGTACCACTTGTGCTGCCATAGAATTGAAGGGTTGTCCCGCTTAGATAAAATACTGGATCATAATCACCAGTACCGTCACCAAAAGATAATGGCTCTTGGTTATTGCCTGAACTGCTTGTGACATTCATCCAGAACTCAATAGTAAAGTCACCGCTACCTAATACAAAGTCTGTAGATACTGGCGTTTGTAGGTACTCTCCTGTAGCGGTTCCACCAAACCTAGCAGACCCACTACCGTAAGATTGCCCCAGATTAACACCATTTTGTATCGTCTGAGAACTTCCGTTCCCTTCATAGAGATAGGTGGAGAACAAACTCTCTACGTTAAGACCACCCGCACCACCAGATGCCGCTGCCGTGCCTGCCGCTGCCTGAAGTAACTTTTTCTTAGTTGCCATAACTT
>Ga0255774_10001589_pt1 | contig 18535 bp, 25 predicted proteins | sample 101ome_17_FD_179972 | JGI IMG/M metagenome (GOLD analysis project Ga0255774, IMG submission 179972) | Coastal salt marsh microbial communities from the Groves Creek Marsh, Skidaway Island, Georgia - 101407AT metaG (version 2) | ecosystem: Environmental > Aquatic > Marine > Intertidal zone >...
TGTAAATGTGTAGGAGCATATCATGATGTATCGCGTAAAGTTTTACGATATAGCACGAGTAGAGGTACAGCACTATGTCACACAAGGATAAATCATATTACAGATTAGATGGCTTTGTGCCGCTAGCAACGTATTACAAGCGACTGATGTCCATAGTAGACGAGCATGAATGGGAAGGACAGTTTGACGATGCTGACCACTACCTACAGCAAGCAGAGGATGCTAAGCGACGTATGGATGCAGGGGAAGTATGGGAAGTACCTTTTTAATGGCAACGATGATCGTAATAGTATATACTGTAGGTTTCGTATACTTCTTGTATCACTCTTGGAAGGAACTAGGAAAGGATGATAAATGACGATCCGCACGACGACTGCACTCACTGGATTGAAGCGCTACGGAAAGCGCGTCGTGACCTGCCTGAGCGTGACACTTAACGTGCTGCTAGGCGGGGAGCTGAATCAGACATTCAGTGCACGGAACCACCAGTGGAAGAAAGACGGTAAGTTTAACCTTGTATGGTTGATAGACGCTATGCTAGGCAAGGACCACTGCACCCACTGTTGGGTGTACTGGAAAGTAAGGAAACAATGGTAATGACACTTAAAGCATTATTTAGAGAGTACATGCGATCCGCTGACTTCAAGCGACTCAAAGGTACGACACAAAAGAAGTACGAGCAGCAGCTAGCCTATGCTCTCAAGACACGAGTAGGACGCAAGCATCTAGCACAGCATACGCTAGACGAGATCAAAGCTTCCACCATGAACATCGCCTACGAGCAGTGGGTAGAGACAGGCGTGTACAACGCAAACTATCGCAAGGCTGCGTTCAGTGCTGCATGGAAGTACGGAATGCGCAGGGACTACATGGTGCACAACCCGTGCTCACTCATACGTGGGGTGACATCTAAGCCACGCCGTGTGCGTTGGACACGTGAGCAAGTACGTAAGTTTCTTGATACAGCTTACAGTGACTTTCAGTATCGCAGCATTGGTCTGATCGTTCACATGGCCTACGATTGGGGGCAGCGTGTAGGTGACATGCGCCTCATGACATGGGATAAGCTTGATCTAGACACTTGTAGGCTAGACCTTACGCAGAGCAAGCGTAATGCAGAGGTACACCTTCCTATAAACAAGGGACTATGCAAAATGTTACGCGAACAAAAGCAAGACTTCGAGTTCCAAGAGTATGTAGCACCACGCATAAAACCACGCGCTGGGGCATACACACCTTACGAGGTTGACGAGATATCTAAGCTTATCAATGCCGTGTTAAGCAAAGCTAATCTACCACTTGAACTAACAGCGATGGACCTGCGTAGGACAGCCATCACAGAGATGCTAGAAGGTGGTGTAGATATGTTTGGCATCATGCAGGTTAGTGGGCATGTTAACCCTCAATCCGTAAAGCCTTACATGGTTAATACATTCAGTGGTGCAAGCAAAGCACTAGCAGCAAGAGGAAACAACGATGACGAGTGATTGGCATAAACATCGAGCGTATGCATCTGATGTGACAACACACGGTGACTACAGAGGCAACTGCCCTTTCTGTGGTGGACGCAATACATTCACAGCTACGATCAGCACAGGAGTGTTACAGTATAATTGCTACAAGCTTGGCTGTGACGTGGGTGGTAAGTTCGATACAGACATGACTGCCGCAGAGATACGCAGACATATGAACCCTGAGCCAGAGATCAAAGCAGAGGCTCCAACAATGGAGATACCAGAGTATGTAGTGTACCCTGACGGACAGGACCAGTTCTCACGTCTACACCGCTTCATGCGACGGTGGGGCATATCCCAGCGCGACGTTATGTATGACGTTAAAGCAGAGCGTGTAGTGTTTCCTATCAAGAAGGACGGACGCATTATCGACGCTATTGGTAGAGCTGTTGGTCCTAACACGTATCCTAAATGGTATCGCTATACAGGTTTAGCTGATTACTTTACGATTGGTGACGGACGGACGCTACTGGTAGTAGAAGACGTGATCTCGTCCATAGTAGCGTGGCAAGAGTTCCCTAACATCACAGCTATGGCTATCCTAGGGACTCAATTGACTGCTGCACACATGGAAAAGATATCTGAGTATGACAAAATAATTGTTGCATTAGACCCCGACGCTGTGTCAAAGACGTTGGAGTATAAGCGTGTGATTGAATCTTGGACCGGGATCAAGTCAATTGCATTTAAACTGGAAGACGATATTAAGTATCGCGTAGATGCAGATATCGAAAACTTAAAGGAAGCACTATGATACAACCTGATCTATTTATGCGTAATGACATCGAGCATTACTCATGTGATGCAAAGGACTTATCCACTATAGATTTCTATATTGAGCCTAATTCTCGTCAAGAAGAGGCCATGCTACACATGTCGCAGTATCTACAAAGCCTACCTAAAGGTATGTATATGGTCTACAAAACAGGTGGCACACACAGGTTTAAAGATAGATACCCCGATCCTATTTATCCCTATATTAAGAACACTAATACAGGTACTACCTATTCTGTTGTATACACTAGGGGACCGTACCCGTGCATGGGATTTCCTGCTAAGTATGATACAGAACAGAAACTGCGTAGAGGCGGCGGTACTATTTTATTTTCTATGCATAGACTAATTGCTATGACCTTTATAAAGAATGAAGACCCTCAAGCTAAACAATTTGTGGACCACTTGAATGGTGATAAATACGATTATCGTGTAGAAAACTTAGAGTGGGTTACAGGAACAGAAAATCAATTACGCCTAAAAAGAAAGAAAAAACAAAATGACTAACATACTAGTAACACTAATAGATAGCATGGGCAGTGACTTAACAGTAGTGAACGCAGCACGTGTATCATTCGGTAAGAAAAAGGATAGCTTTGATGTTGAGAAAGATAGTAAACTTATTCGTTACCTTGCAAGGAATAGGCATACTTCTCCTTTTGGGCATTGCTTTGCTTCTTTCCATGTATGCGCTCCAGTCTTTGTAGCACGGCAGCTTGTGAAGCATAAGTTTCTACGTTGGAACGAGATTAGCCGCCGCTACGTTGATGATGAACCAGAGTTCTATATGCCTGATGTTTGGCGTGGACGTAGTGCTGACAAAAAGCAAGGCAGTTCTGGAAAAGTAAGGAGCAATGCTAATGTGCATTACTTTAATGAAAAAGCATTACAAATTTACAAACAGCTTATTGACGAGGGTGTTGCACCAGAGCAAGCACGTATGGTACTGCCGCAGTCTATGATGACTGAGTGGTACTGGTCTGGATCGCTTGATGCATTTGCTGACATGTGCAACCTACGCTGTGCTGATGATACACAAGCAGAGACAAGCATTGTAGCAGATGCTATTGATGAAGAGATGGAAGAGTTATTCCCCATAGCATGGAAGGAGCTTCGCAATGGGTGAGCTGCCAGAGGGACGCAAGCCACTACCCCAAGAGTGGTTTATAGATAGAGCTAATATGATGGAGAACGGCAATATGAAACAGTACGCAGTGATGATAGACGTTGATGGCGATTGGATGTATGTACCCGCTAACGCAAACATGTTCTACAACCACCCAGCGCCAAAGATATTCCACAACAAAAGAGATGCAGAGGAAGAGGCGGCACGTTGGAATACAGGTGTAGTGGTAGACTATAAGACAAAATCTATCCTACCCTTCACAGAGGAAGAGCGACGACGTGCGATGGAACGAGCAAAGGCAAACAAGGAATGACAAACTTCTTTTACGGAATATTGTTTATGTATCTCATGGCTTTGCCTTTACTACTATATATTGCAGAGCCTGAAGACCCTGAGAACGATCCTGGTGCGGCTTGGAGATTTGCACTTATGTGGCCTCTTGCTGCACTAGAATGTCTATTTAAAATACTGTTAGGAAACACAGATGGAAATTAGTTTAATCAAAACATTGCTGGATCGTGACTTCTACGAACAGCACAAAGGTATACGCTGCCCAGATAAAATCTTTACGAAGGACATGCGTAAGATCAAGCAGACGCTAGACGTTGCTATGGAAAACTACGAAGGTGACATGTCAGTGCCTGACCTTGAAGCATTGTTCTATGCGCAAAACCAGAGCATGACCACAGCAACCAAGACAGCCTACGCTGATCTGTTCCGTAAGATCGAGCAAACACAAGCGATCAAGAAAGAGATTGCAGAGGATGTACTTGGTAAGATGTTCCAGCAGTATGTTGGGGATCAAGTGGCAACCATAGGTTTTGACTTTGTGAACGGCACCAAGACAAGCCTAGAACCTTTACGCCGTTTATTAGAGGACTACAAAGATGACTTTACTCCTAACCTTCGTGTTGACTGGGATGACATTAGCATTGACACGTTACTTGATGCCAACGATCTGCAAACGCAGTGGAAGTTTAATATTCCAAGTCTCCGTCGGAAGGTGGAAGGCGTTAGCGGTGGTCATCTTCTGTTGGTTGGTGCTCGTCCCAACACTGGTAAAACTTCTTTCCATGCCTCTCTCATAGCTGGACCTGATGGTTGGGCATCACAGGGTGCTAAGTGCATCGTGCTGTGTAATGAAGAAAGCTACGAGCGTGTAGGTGCACGTTACCTATCTGCTGCTACCAACATGACCTTGGATGAAGTGAAGAGTAACATAGCACTAGCACGTAAGCGCTACGATCCAGTGAAGAATAACATCCGCATCAAAGACAGCACGAACAAAGACATGTCTTGGGTGGAGTCTGTAGTTAAGCAAGAGAAGCCTGACATCGTAGTGCTAGACATGGGTGACAAGTTCGCTACAAAGAACAGCGATAAGTCTGACATATACTTGAAGGACGCAGCGATCTACGCACGTAATATTGCTAAGCAATACAAGTGTTGCGTGATCTGGATGTCACAGCTATCTGCTGTAGCGGAAGGTAAGGTATTTGTAGACCAGTCTATGATGGAAGGGTCTAAGACAGGTAAGGCAGCAGAAGCAGACTTGATGGTGCTCATCTCTAAGAACCCAATCGTAGAAGGTGCTGACGAGGAAGACACACAAAGACACTTGAATATTGCAAAGAATAAACTTAAAGGTGGCTGGCACGGAGTAGTCCATTGCGAACTAGACGGGGGCCGTTCACTCTATACGGCATAAGAAAGGCAGGAACACATGCGATTAGTTTTAGACGTAGAGAATAGCGTAACATGGAGAGATGGGAAAACCTTTAACGATCCCTTCGAGCCAACTAATACGCTCACACAGGTAGGCATGGTAAATGTCGATAACACAGAAGAGATGCACATTGTTAACTTAGATCACAATGAAGCTAAGGACACGACAGGCGCTGGGCGTAAGCTAATACAGTCTGTACTTGATATGACCACGCTGTTGATAATGCACAACGCACAGCACGATCTTATGTGGCTGTGGGAGTCAGGCTATACGTATGACGGTGACATATACGATACCATGTTAGCAGAGTACCTACTGCAGCGTGGTCAAAAGCAACCCCTGAGCTTGGCTGCTTGCGCAGAGCGTCGGAGCTTGGCAGAACAGAAGGAAGATTATCTTGGCACATGTCTCAAGCAAGGGATCAACACGAACGAAACTGATCTCGCTAAGCTTAGCGTTTATCTTAGGGCTGACCTGCTCACAACTAGTGAGCTGTTCCACAGCATCGAGGCAGACTACAACACCCCCGAAGGAGAATCTCTTTCACGGGTTAAGCGTGTCACCTTTGACACCTGCAAAACCCTCACAAGAATGTACATGTCAGGATTCAAAGTCGATCTTGAAGAGTTGGAGCGAGTAAGAGATGAGTTTAAGAAAGAAAAAGCAGAGATCGAAGCGCGTCTGCAAAAGAAAGTCAGGCAACTTATGGGGGACACCCCTATCAACCTTAATTCGCCTGAGCAGATGTCACAAGTCATCTTCTCTAAACGCATTAAGAATAAGGGGGAGTGGGCGCAGCTATTTGACTATACATCAACTGTTCAAGAATACAAAGAAGCAGTCCAAGCGAATAGTGAAACGATCTACCGCACTAAAGCGTACACCTGTCCTACGTGTGAAGGGCAAGGGAAAACGTATAAAGTAAGGAAGGACGGAACAAAGTACGCTAAGCCTAACAAATGTAAGGCATGTGATGCTCGTGGGTATCAACTGTCTCAGACGCAACAGGTAGCGGGACTGCGCTTTACTGCGCCAAGTAAAAAGTGGATAAGCAATAATGGTTTCAGCACTAGTAAAGAAAACCTTGACACTCTTATGTCTACTGCCCGTTCTAACGGTATGGACGATGCTGTTAGTTTTCTGGGCGATCTTAAACGTCTTTCTGCAGTTAGCGTCTATCTTAGCAGTTTTGTTGATGGTATCGCCACATATACCAAACAGCACGATGGGTTCCTACACGTCGGACTTACCCAGCATGTTACAGCCACTGGACGTTTTAGCGGAAGAAATCCAAATATGCAGAATATGCCCCGTGGTGGTACGTTCCCAGTGAAGAAGGTATTTGTGTCGCGCTGGGATGGTGGTCACGTTATGGAAGCAGACTTTGCTCAGCTAGAGTTTCGTACAGCAGCATTCCTAGCACAGGACAAGGTTGCCATGAAAGAGATTGAGACAGGCTTTGATGTCCATAGTTATACCGCTAAGGTTATCTCTGATGCTGGTCAGCCTACGTCACGCCAAGACGCTAAGGCACACACCTTTGCGCCTCTCTTTGGTGCTACAGGATATGGACGCAGCAAAGCGGAAGCAGCATACTACGAACACTTTAACGATAAGTATCCAGGTATTGCAGCTTGGCACAAGAAGCTAGCCAACGAAGCAATGCGGTTTCAGAAGATCACAAACAAGTCTGGTAGGCAGTACGCTTTCCCAGATGTATCTAGAAGGAAGAATGGTAGCGTCACACACTTCACCATGATCAAGAATTACCCTGTTCAAGGTTTTGCAACCGGGGATGTGGTGCCTGTCGTACTCAATAAACTTCACGAATTGTTACAACCGTTACAATCTTGTGTAGTGAACTCTGTGCACGACAGTATGGTTGTAGACGTGCATCCAGACGAGAAGGAGAAGGTATTGTTTATTATTGAAACACTTAACCGTGACATCGTTAAGATGGTAGAAGATACCTACGATGTCCACATGAATGTGCCTCTATTATTAGAAGCAAAAATCGGTCCGAATTGGCTTGACACAGTTGACGTGTAAGCTATAACTAAGTTCTCTTTGACTCTATTAAAAGGATATAGAAATGAGTACAGAATTAACACTAGCAAATGAGCGTGGTCAGTCTATGGCAGAGCTTATGGGTTTGTCGTCTACGGCATCTGCAGAGGCATCCCCTTCTATTGCTCGTATTGGTATGATCCACCAGCCTAAGATGGGTGAGATCGAGTTTAACGGTAAGATGATCAAGACAGAAGTCTTACCTATTGGCTGCTTCACTCTTACTCAAGGTGAAGACGTTACGTATGCCAAAGAGGTACACGTGCGTATCTTTGCCCAGCGCCAACAGTGGACACGCTGGAACAGCGAAACAGAAGAGATGGAAAAGACGGTAATGTCTAACTCTCTTAATGGTGATCTAAAGGATACCATTGGTGGTTTTAACCTAGGGCGTCCCTCTGGTTGGATCGAAGACTTCAATGCACTTGACGATAAGACCAAAGCAATTATCCGCAGTGTGAAACGCACTAAAGTGTTGTACGGTACAGTAACACTGATGGAGCCACAGGATGAGTCAGGCAACCCTAAGTCTGGTGAGTATGTAGACATCCCGTTTGTGTATGACATAAAGAACAACACAAGCATCAAGAACTTGGATAGAGTAATGAAAGCTTTGCAGAATAAGAACCTGCTGCCTATCATGTCTAGTATCAAGTTGACTGGTGGTATCGGCTCTATTCCCACAGGTGCTCAGTTTGGCTTTGTAGAAGCTGCACTAGGTGACAAGATCGACATTTCAGATCACGATAACGACACCTTGCGTAACTTTATTGAGCTGATTGAATACAGCAACGGTAAAATTCTAGACCTTCACAATGAGCGTAACTCTGAGTCACTCTCTGATGAAGACGCTGCTATGGTTGGTGATATCATCAATAACGACTTTGTAGAGGTGCAAGAATGAACCACCCTGCAGAACTAGCCGTATATAGTTTCTTACAACTAGCTATGGCTGGCAAAGCTCAAATGTCAAAAGAGGTAATCGAACAGGTTGCCTCTGACGTTGAGGCTGCTATGAATAAGCAATTCAATTCAGGGCCACGTGACGATTTTCGCTTACGTATGTCTAACATTGGAAAGCCTAAATGTCAGTTATGGTTCGAGAAGAATGATCCAGAGGATAAGACACCACTACCACCACACTTCCTTATGAACATGATCCTTGGCGATATTGTTGAAGCCGTGTTCAAAGGGTTACTACGTGCGTCTGGTGTTACCTTTGGTGATAACGAAACAGTAACACTTAAACTACCCAACGGTCAGGAGATCAAAGGCGAGTATGACATGGAGATGGACGGACGTATAGACGACGTTAAGAGCGCCTCTAAGTGGTCCTACGAGCACAAGTTTGAAGACTTGAGTAGTATGCAGAAGCAAGACAGCTTTGGCTATGTAGCACAGCTTGTAGGCTACGCTACGGCAGCAGGTAAAGATGTTGGTGGCTGGTGGGTAGTCAACAAAGCGGATGGTCAGTTCAAGTATGTGGATGCCTCTGAGGTTAATCGTGAGGAAGTCTTAGGTAAAATACAAGAGCTTGTGGATTACATTGACAACGATGAACCCTTCGAGCGTTGCTTTGAGCCTGTACCAGAGACATACTACAAGAAGCCTAGTGGTAATGTAGTGTTACCTAGTGACTGTAAGTTTTGTTCATTCAAACATAAGTGTCACCCAACACTGCAGAGCCTACCTTCACGAGTATCTAAATCAGCAAACCCACCTTTAGTGGATTACGTTTTTATTGGAGATAACAATGCCTAAACTTACAATTGGCGACAAAGAGTTCTACACAGACGATTTTAACGAAGAGCAGATGAAAGCATACAATGAGATTATGTTCGCAAAAGAACAGATGGAACGTATGGAATACACTGCAACCGTTCTGAGAGATCGTTGTAACTTACTAGGCTCTGTCATTGCGCAGATTGCAGAAGCAGAGAATGATGAAGCGCAGACATCTGAGTAGAACATATCGTAGTGGCCTTGAAAAAGAGGCCGCTGCATTCCTCAAAGACAGGCAAAAGAAAGTCGAATATGAAAAGTTAAAGATCGAATGGGAAGACCTACGATACAGGACTTATACGCCAGACTTTGAGTTAGACAACGGTATCATAGTTGAGACAAAAGGCATCTTTGATTCAGAAGATAGACGCAAACACCTTGCAATTCAGGAGCAGCATCCTACCTTAGACATCCGCTTCGTTTTTAGTAACGCTAAAGCAAAGCTATACAAAGGATCAAAGACCACATATGCGGATTGGTGCACTAAGAATAATTTCTTGTATGCGCATAGGATTATTCCAGAAGAGTGGTTGCAAGAAAAAGGTAAACGCTGTAAGACTAAACGCATTACAGTAGAAAGGAAAGTCTAATGACTTATACACTAAAAGAGGGTGAGGTAGCAGTAGTCTTACGTGCTAATTACGATGACAATAATGAGTGGGATGGAAGCTCTACTACAGGTGTCGTATTTAACACAGATCGTGAAGATGAGGGTATGCGCCACGGTCTAGAGCTAGCTGTTCTTATGGCTGCGTTCATAGACTTTATAGCTGACTATCCTGATTATGCTGATCCTATTGAGGGCAGACGGTTGAGGCTTCTAGAGCAAATGTTCCCAGATGCTTTTGCTGCTGCAATAGAGGAGATCGAAGAAGAAGATGGGAGTAATGTTATACAACTAAACGCTTGGACTAAGACAGAGGGCAATGCATGACAGACGTAGTAAATAATCCTGTGCATTACAATCATAGTGGGATTGAGTGCATAGATGCTATCGAAGCTATGACAGAGAATATGTCAGGCGCTATAGCACCACAAGCAGCTAACGTACTAAAGTACATGTGGCGTTGTGAATACAAGAATGGCTTAGAGGATATTGATAAAGCCATTTGGTATCTCAATAGAATGCGAAAGCGCTGGGTGGAAACGCACAAATGAAAAAGTTTTATGTATCTTTTTTAGTTACGGTAGACGATGACAACAACATACTGTCGTCCTTTGAAACAGATCACGTAGAAGATGTGCAGGACTTAATGCAAAACTTACTACATGATATAGACGACACAGAAATAGAAAACTTAACAGTGAAGGAAAGACAATGCTAAGTGATAAAGATTTAGAAGGTATGGGGTACTACGACATGTTCCCTAATGCAGACCCTGTTAACTGGGCAGACTTCTATTCAGGTTGGGTAGAGAAGAAGATGCTTACTGAGGGTCAAGAACGTTTAGTAGAGAATACTCTAGGTCTTGTAGGTGAAGCAGGTGAAGTCGCAGAGAAGATCAAAAAACTCATTCGTGACAGCAATCGTTTTCACAATGAAGAGATTATGAAAGAGCTAGGTGACGTAGTGTTTTACGCAACTGCACTAGCAAACATTTACGGGCGTGGTCTACAAGAGATACTAGAGATTAACATTAAAAAGTTAGATGACCGTCAGCAACGGGGTACACTAAAAGGAAGCGGAGACAACAGATGAGCAACTTACTACCAACAGACTACCAGTCATTCATTCACAAGTCTCGCTATGCGAAGTACTTCGACGGTAAGGGACGTGAGAATTGGGACGAAACAGTATCACGTTACATGGATAACATTGTACGTCCAGTAGCAGGTGATGACTCTTACATTAATCAGATTGAAGAAGCTATCCTTAACCTAGACATCATGCCATCTATGCGCTCTATGATGACAGCGGGACCAGCAGCAGCACGTGACAACACGTGTATGTACAACTGCTCTTACGTGGCTGTAGATAAGCCCACACGATTTGATGAGGCTATGTTCATCCTACTGTGTGGTACAGGTGTAGGGTTCTCTGTAGAGCGCCAGTACATCAGTAAGCTACCAGAGGTGCCAGATCAACTGTTTGATAGCGAGACAACCATTGTAGTCAAAGACAGCAAAGAAGGTTGGGCTAAGGCATTCCGTCAGCTACTAGCATTGCTGTGGTCAGGTGAGATTCCAAAGTGGGATGTGTCAAAGGTACGCCCTGCAGGTGCACGACTAAAGACATTCGGTGGACGGGCATCAGGCCCAGCGCCTTTGGTAGAATTGTTTAACTTCGCTGTAGCTACATTCAAGAATGCACAAGGCCGTAAGCTGTCTAGCATGGAATGTCACGACTTGATGTGCTTCATTGGTCAGATCGTTGTGGTTGGTGGTGTACGCCGTTCAGCTATGATCTCTTTGTCTAACTTGTCAGATGACCGTATGCGTCACGCTAAGTCAGGACAGTGGTGGGAGACTGCAGCACATCGTGCCTTGGCTAATAACTCTGTAGCATATACAGAGAAGCCTGACATTGAGACATTCATGCGTGAGTGGACTGCTCTTGTAGAGTCTAAGTCGGGTGAGCGTGGTGTGTTCAACCGTCAAGCATCACAGAAGCAAGCTGCAAAGAATGGGCGGCGGGAAGCAGATAAAGACTTCGGGACAAATCCATGTTCAGAAATCATCTTGCGAAATGCGCAGTTTTGCAACCTTTCGGAGTGCATCATTCGTGCTACAGATAGTATTGAGGATATCGAGCGTAAGGTTAAACTTGCTACAATCTTGGGTACAATTCAGTCTACCTATACAAAGTTTCCTTACTTGTCTAAAGACTGGCAACGTAACACAGAAGAGGAACGTCTACTTGGAGTGTCTTTGACAGGTATTATGGACAACCCTCTTATGACATCTGCAAATGCAGGACTGGAGAAAACACTTGAGCATCTACGATCCATCGCTGTTACTACTAACGCTGAGTGGGCTGAACGCCTTGGTATCCCTGTTTCTGCTGCGATCACATGCGTTAAACCATCAGGTACGGTATCGCAACTGGTTGACTCCGCTAGTGGTATTCATGCTCGTCATAGCCCCTACTATATTCGTACTGTCCGTGGTGATAACAAAGACCCACTAACGCAGTTCATGATTGATAATGGTATCCCTAACGAGCCTTGCGTGTTCAAGCCAGATACTACTACAGTGTTCAGCTTTCCAATGAAGTCACCTGCGGGTGCTGTGACACGTAATGATATGACTGCTATTGAACAGCTAGAGATGTGGTTAACGTACCAGCGACACTGGTGTGAGCATAAGCCAAGTGTAACTATCTCAGTTCGTGATCATGAGTGGTTAGAGGTAGGTGCATTCGTGTACAAATACTTTGATGAGATGTCAGGTGTATCGTTCTTGCCGCACTCAGATCATACTTATCAGCAAGCACCTTATCAAGATTGCGGGGCATCAGACTACCATGAATTGTTAGAACTTATGCCTGAACGTATTAACTGGTCAAAGCTTTCAGAGTATGAGCAAGAGGATAACACTGTGTCTATGCAGACTATGGCTTGCTCTGGTGACTCATGCGAAATCGTAGACCTAGTGTAGGTAGCCAACAGTCACCCTGCGTACTCGTATGCCGCATAGAAAACGGTGAGTGCGTGGGGTGTAACAGAACTATAGATGAAATACGTGACTGGATTATTATGTCTGATTACGAACAGAGAAAACTCTTAGCTGAGTTAAAATGGAGAAGAGATGTACGTGATAATAACACGTGACCAATGTAATTTCTGCGATGATGCCAAAGCTCTGATGAAAGGTAAAGGCATTCAATACGTAGAGTATAACATTCAATCAGACAGCAGTAAGTGGTTGTTGTCTTTGTTGAAGCGTTCCAGTATAACTACCGTGCCGCAGGTATTTAACGATAAAGGAACACACGTAGGCGGCTATAACGATCTAAAGGAGTATCTATCATGATCGAGTTTTTAGTAGCAAGTACTGTGGCACTAGGCTTGGCAGTAGGTGTATTTACAGAGGTTGTAAAACCGACAGCTAACTATGCCATTGACCAAGGTAAAGCAGGTGTCGAGTACATCGAAGAGAAGCTAAACTAATGTGGGTTCTAGTAGTTGTATTGGTTGATGGGCCACTAATGTTTTCTTACGCTGAGTCGTTTCCATATAAAGATGAGGAGCGATGTTTGTCAGATGCATACGTGTCCTATCAAAAGCATATGGCTACTAGACCTAACGAAAGAGCTTACGTAGTGTCTTACTGCGCAGAAGTACCAAAGGGTACATAAAAAGAGAGGGGCCGAATGGCCCCTTTACTTTATCCCATGATCATTTGCTGCTAGTCTTGCCCACATCATTGCCTCGATCAGGCGTTCCCTAGCATTTTCTCTTTGTTCACATTCGTGTAAGTTGTTATATAAAAATGTGTCTAGATTATTAACAGCTTCTCTTAGACCTTCTTTAAACTGCTTGGTCTTACCATCCATGTAATCCCTAGCTTCACGCTCTAATTTCATAAACCTTCTTCCATAAACACTTTAACCCAATCAGCACAGATGTCGCTACGCACGATGTCATCTACACCAAACTCTACAACAGGGACAGGTAGCATATGCTTCTTAGCTAAGTGTATAACCTTAGATAAACCGTCGGCTTCTTTAAGGTCAGACTGCTGCACGTCACCGTTGAGAACAATTTTACTATTTTCACCTACACGGGTCAATAGCATCTTCAGTTCGTGAGTACTGATGTTTTGTGTTTCGTCTACAATAATAAAGGCATTGTCAAAGCTGCGCCCTCGCATGAGAGCCAGAGGTGCCATCTCTATGTTGCCATTCTTAATAGCAGTCTCTACGGCACCCTTTCCTAGGTGCTTCTCTAATACATCTAGGACTGGTAAAGCCCAAGGATAAGTCTTTTCTTCGAGCGTACCAGGTAAGAACCCTAAGTCTTTACCGACTGCTACATGCGGTCTGGTAATTACAATCTTGTCTATCTCTTTGAGAATATACAAATCTGCTGCATAGGTTGTGGTAACATAAGTCTTACCTGTACCTGCTGGACCAAGAATGAATATCTGTGTATTACTCTTGAGATGATCTAAGAGTTCTCTTTGTTTATCCGTCTTGGGTACAATCCCAGATACAGATTTCTTTTCGGCGTTCTTATAGTTTGTTTTTCTTTTACTGCGCACTGGTTTCTTCGGAAAGTCTGTTACATTATCGTCGTAGCTCAATCGTAATCCAAAGCCTCTATATATTCAAGGTAAAGTGTTAACTCTGTAGGTGTCATTTCTCTAAAGTTTGTATTGTAGCCATTGCGTTTCATAAACTCTCTAGCTTCGTCTTTAGTCTCTTTACGTTTACCTGCCACAGAAGCTTTACGTCGCATTGCTGCAATGAAACCTTCGTTGTTAGGGCCGTAGTCTTCTACCAAGTCTTTAACCTTAGCACGTATCTCAGTTAGCTTATTCTTAACAAGCATACGCTTCTTGTTTAAGTTTGCATTCTTAAACTCATCACTTGCCAGTAGTAGCTCTGACTCTTCCTCTAGGATAGGGGCTAAGATTTTGTTAAAGATACGGTCATACGCAGGTATCTCTGTACGCTCAGAGGCTTTCCAAGGTGCCATCTCTGCAACAGAGTATAGCTCTTCTGCTGATGTCTTGTCCTGCTTAATTGTTAGACCCAGTATACGTGCGATAGGGTTCATGTCGTAGACTTCACCTTCTCGAATACCAACTCTAAGTTCTTCACCTGTAATATTAGGTGTTTTTATGTCTGTACCTAGAACCCTATCAATAGCACTTACAAAACCTTCCACAATGTTATCGACATACTTAGTAGAGTACTGACCAAACTGTGCTAAGCCTTGAGCCTGACGAGGGTCTTTAGCTGTGTCTACGTCTGCAATGTATCCTACAGCCTTGTTAAGAGCGTCTAGAGGACGGGTATAGCCTGATATGTAGTTACCCCCTGCCTTAGAGAACAACGCTCCTGCAATAGCTTGTAGAGACTGTGGATCGCGTGTCTTATTAAAGAGGTAGTCTAAGATGTTCATTACATCGTTGCCGAACTGTGCGTCCTTAGCGAACTGACCGACAGCCAACTGCGTACCCATCTCTTCGATTAGCTCTTGAGGAACAGTCTCACCTCTGCGCATCAAGTTAGCTACACGCCCACCCACTAGGAAAGCAGAGAATGGGTAAGTGTTCTTCATGTCAGCAATGTCTGTACCAAGTTCTACTTCGTAAACGCCTAAGCCCTTCTCTCTGCGTTGCTCATCATAGTCAGCAGCTAAACGTAAGGCTGTGATACCTATAGTAGATCGAGCAACCGCTTGGTGCATAGTGATGTCTGCCATAGACTTATCTTTACGGACCATATGAGAGAGCAGATCAACTGCACCGCCAGCAGTCCACTGATACGTAGTTGCAATAACGTTATTAAAGAAACGACCAAATGGTAGGATAGTTCCGACTACAGGGATGCTAGAAAACTTCTCTACAAACTTAGCTGCAGTGCCAAGCATCTGATCATCTGTAGTGTAATCTTTAGAGAACACAGACCGAAGTGTAGTATCAATAGCTGCGCCTACGATGTCGTCATCTATTAGGTCAGTATCACCAGAACGTAATACATCCATGTAACTACGCCCGTGCTTGATGCGAACCATCTTGTCTAGCTCTGCCATGAACATTTGTGACTTAGTGAACGTATCTTGTGCACGTACACCTGCTACTACGTTTGCAGCGTTAGCTACAGACTCAGCTACACGTACTGGTCCTTTAGTGATATCTACACCGTAGCGTTGCCCGGTACGCTCAACACCACCAGAGACAGTCTCAAACAAGATGTCACGTGCTTTCTTATTCTCTTTAAGGAATGACATATAAGCGTCATGAGTAGTGTATGGGTCCATCAAGTTAGAAAACTTCTGAGACAACATGTCACCGTACACAGCACCTTTACGACGCAGCTCTGTACCCTTCTTACCACCGATAGCCATACCTGCTACAGTGTAAGCTGTACCTTGTACAACATCAGCTAAGGTTGCGCCTACGTAGTACTGACCGAAACCCGCAACGTTGATAGCTGTAGTAGCAGGAGATGAAACAAGTAAACGCCGCCATAAGTTCTGACCGTATCCGAATATTTTAGTACGGTCTACTACTTGAGCTTCTTTCTTTAGTATCTCTGCTGTTGCATTACCCAGCGCTTCGTCACCGCCTAGAACACCTGCATTGATAATCTTAGAGGCTTGGCTCATTACGTTAAGCACAGTACCGCCACGGTTAGCGTCCATAGCTACAAGGTTACCTAAGCTTTCCTTAGCACCAGCAGCCTCACCAAGAGACATGCCTGTAACCTTTAGCATGTCATTAATCTGTTTAAGCTCTTTGTCTGGTATCAAAGCAGTTACAGATGACAGTGCGTCAGGGATAGTCTCACCTTTGCTTAGCTTATAGCCACGCTTAGCTAGCTGGTGCACTAGGCCATCCTTATCGCCTTTACCTGTAGAGCCTAGGATAATACGCTTAAACACAGTCAAGTCTGTTGCTGCAGCTAGGCCAAACTGATCACGTCCTGCATCTACTTTATCACGCCATTCTTTGACGTTCTTCATAATATCTTCTGTGATTTCTTTCTTAGCGTCGCTGTCTAGAAGCTTAGCAAACTGAGTAGGGTCTTTAATCTGGCGCTTATCACGCAATCCCATGATCTCAGTCTCAACACGCGCATCCTTCATACCAGACGACACAGGAGATTTCATACCTAGCAATTGCACACCTACGCCTACACCACCAAGTAAAGAGCTGAAGCCTGTCTGCAGATAGCTATACTGATCTTGTGCATCAACATCCAGATACACACCTTGAATCTGAGCATCTTGTAGCGCAGCAATACCTGCATCCGTAAAGCCTGTGTAGTACAGAGACTTACGCATAGCGTCTTGCTTAATCTTATCCTTAGCTGTCTCACGAGCTTCTAATCGAGCACGACGCATGAATAGGTCATACTCGCGCTGGGCCATCTTCTTAGCGTACCTACGTGCTTGAGGAGATTTAACACCTGCTTTTACAGCCTTATCCAGGGCAGCTCTACGCGCTTCTTTCTTAGCCGCTTCAGCACCTACTTTACCTGCACCCTTCTTCATAGCTTCGTTAGCAGCACGAGCCACAGAGGCACGTACAGCAGCCTTAGCACCTTGGCCTACGCCAAAGGCTGTACCACGAGCTACACCGCCTGTAAGAGCACCTAAGTAGTTGGAAGGGTCTGTAGCTACACTTTTTATGTAATCCCAGACACCATCCACAGCACCAAACACACCGTCATTCACAAAGACATTGCCAGTAGCGTCATATAGTTGGTATGCTTTCTTAGCTGCTACCTTTGCTTCATCTGACGCTTTACTGATGTGACGTGCTTCTGTGACAGTACTAAGAGTGTTAGTGTTAAAGTCTCGCATGTGATTAAAGAAGTCTTCTACGACAGCATCGTTGTCAAACTTACCACCTGCTTTATAGCGATCACCAAAACGTGTCACCATGTAAGCACGGATGTCTTTAACGTTCTGGCCTTTCTTTAGATCAGACTTCTTTAGAGGACCATCTAAGCCGTAGTTAGTCTGGTCATCATCATCTTGTGGGTCAGTACTCAAGAAGCTACGCTCGAAGTCTTCCAAAGTAACAGGACCACTTTTCATAACTTCACGTGTTTGCTCCACTTCAGGAGTATCTTTTTCATCAGCTAAGAACTGACGCTCAAAGTCTTCAATAGACAAGGGGTCCATACTATTAACCTTCTACAATAGGTAGTTCGTCTTCAATAAACTGCTTAAATGATTCTGGTGTATCTTCTAGATCATTGTCTTCTAGGTATTCCTTGTAGTCAGCTTTGATGTCAGCAGGGGCATTCTCTCGTGTCATCTCTTCTACTACTGGCCCTTTAGTAACGTCCATAGTAGCTGGCTTATCTTCTTCAGTAGGCTCTGATACGACAGGCTCGTTAGCACCTACAGTAAAGCCTTTCTCCCACCAGCTCAAACCGTCTGCATTCTTAGGTTCTTCCTCTTGTGCATTAGGTTCTTTTACAGTGATGTCAGGCACACCCATTTCGTTGGCACCTGCAGTAAAGCCTTTCTCCCACCAGCTTAGACCGTGTTTACCTATACCTTCTTCATCCAGAGCTTTATACACAGCTTCGTAGGTTAGTTCGCCAAGAGAGTCTCTATTCTTTGGCCTACTAAAGAATTCTTTTGTTTGCGCTACAGAGTATGTCTTTTTCTCACCGTTAGGTTGGGTAAAGACAAGCTGTAGACCGTCTTCAGTTACTATAAAATCAATCTGATCTAAGTTAAGAGTTTTTTGAATCTTAGCTATTACAGGATCGTCAGAGTAAACAGGCTCTGGTTTTTTTCCGTCGCCTTTTCCTGCCTTTTCAGTTTTCCCTGTAGTAACTGTCGCTGCAGGAGCAGCAGTGTCTTCGTCTGTCATAGAGAACTTACTTGCGTAGTCAGTAACGCCAAAGATGCTATC
>Ga0255774_10001621_pt1 | contig 18286 bp, 1 predicted proteins | sample 101ome_17_FD_179972 | JGI IMG/M metagenome (GOLD analysis project Ga0255774, IMG submission 179972) | Coastal salt marsh microbial communities from the Groves Creek Marsh, Skidaway Island, Georgia - 101407AT metaG (version 2) | ecosystem: Environmental > Aquatic > Marine > Intertidal zone > Salt...
GGCTTGGCCGTCTTCCAACAAAGCGCAGGTGTGGGATTGACCCACCGTGACCTGGGTGAAATTGAGGATGCTCGGAGGGATGACGGTGTTGGCTTGGGGCACGGCAAAGTTGCCGTTGCAGCCGCTGCTGAAGGAACCGTACACGCAGGAGAAATTCAGACCCAATTGGCCCTGGTCGTTCTGGCCCCAGCAGTCGATGTTGCCGTTGGCGAGCACAACGCAGGCGTGGGTTTCACCGACGGACAGCGCCACGGGCAACGAGGCACTGGCGAGCGTGACAACGGCAGGGTTGGATTGAGCGTTGGTGTTGCCTTGGCCCAGTTGACCCATGTCGTTGGCGCCCCAACAAATCACCCGTTCGTCTGCCGTGATGGCGCAAAGGGTGTTGCCCTCCCCGTCCAAGGTGCGTCCGGTACCGGCCCGCAGTAAGGCAAGGCCCTCGAGCCCGTCGAAATCCGCAGACCAATTCACGGGAGTTCCACCGCTCCCTAAAGGAACCAAGGGGTCAAGGCCGTACGCATTCAAGGCGGACGATGCGTTGGTCGAATACACGACATAAGGAAGAATTTCATGAGCGGTGACGGTGATGTTGAGCCAGTCTTCGCCGGTGGCGTTCCACAATCGAATGCGATGTTCAAGGGTGGGCCACGGTACCAGCGAAGCGCCGGAGATGGTGGCGTTGGTCGCATCAAAGACCAGACCGGGGGGCAGTGGTGGGTCGATGGAGAGGTTGCGTTCCACGATGTTGATGGTGGGCGTGTAGGGTTGAACGGTGACGTTGCGAGTGGACACGAACGAGGTGGAGGCATGCGTGATCCCAGGCAACACTTCAACGGTCAAATTCCACGACGATGAGCCCAACGAATTGTTGGCCCAGACCGTGTAGAGGGTGGCGTTCATGGCCACCAGAGGCAAGCCCGAGAAGAAGCCGCTCGAACCGTTGAAGCTCATGCCTGGAGGCAACGCTGGGCTGATTTCGAAGGTCGCCACCTCCCCTCCGGTCAGGATGGGGTACGGATGCTCGCTGAAGAAACCGCGCCGATACGACATGAAGGCAAGGTTGTAGTCGAGAATCGGTGGAATTTCAGCCACGGTGATGTTGAACGTCACCTCGTCGTCACCGTTAGCGTTCGCCATGTAGACGGTGTACATCGTCGTTGCAAAAACGACCGATGGCGTTCCCCACAGGGTTCCGTTGCTGGCGTTGAAGAACATACCGGTCGGCAAGGTGCCGTTGAGTTGCACCGTGGTGTAGGGACCACCCGTGATGATGGGCGAGCGGGGCGTCATGGTCTCGTTGCGCGTGAGAGAGACCGTCCCGTTGCCGTAATCGTACCCCGGCAGCACGGTGATGGTCAGGTTGATCACAAACGAGCCGATGGTGTTGTTGAACCAAATCTCGTAGGTCGTCGTGCCTGCCAGTTCGGTTGGGAGGCCATACAGCGTGCCGTTGGGCCGAGCGTTTGTCCATGTGGTCGGGTCGGCAATCGACAACCCTTCGGGCAACGCCGGGTAAGTTTCGACAGTGCCAATGTGGCCCCCAAGATGCGTAGGCAGAACATCGTCAATCTCAAAGCCACGAATGTAGGTCAGCGTTGTATTGGTATAGGTAACGTACGGGACAATATCTCCAATACCAATCTTGACGATGATGGTATCACTTCCCGTCGAATTGGAGACGTTGATGTAATACTCCGTCCATGTTTGATTCATATCGGGTGTGCCCCAGAAGGTTCCGTTGCTCGAATTCCAGAACATACCCGAAGGGACGGGAGGCCAAATGGTCGCAGTGTACGGTCCACCGGTGATGATGGGTGATCGGGCCGTCATCGTTTGGTTGCGCGTCAGCCACAGGGTTTCGTTGCCGAAATCGTATGCCGGTATTATCTCAATGTGAATCATATCCGAACTGTTTCCGAAATCATTGGTCGCATAGAGTGTGTAATTGCCAGATATTTTCGATGTTGGAAAACCGTATATCGTGCCGAGTACGGATGGATTCGCTTGCCCAAGGGAGGAGACAAAGACAAAGTCTGACCGATCGATTTTCGTACCATCGCCAACTTGGCCGTAAGTGTTGTCGCCCATACACATCAATGAACCATTTGCGAGATAAGCACAAAAAGCCTCATGATTATTACCATCAATCAATCCAACAACGGTTTCATTCTGAAGATACTTTGTAGAATCACAAACCAATCCATTCACTAGATACAAGACACATGATGAATAATCTCCAAGTGAGATATCTAAAACTGTATCAGAAAAGTTACTCGAAAAACTACTGGTGCCACAATCCAATGATGAATTAACATATTGTACACATAAAACATTTCGGGAATAATGTAGAGAATGAGGGGTTGAAGTCATTGAAAAATTGACTTTCCATGGAGTTTCTACGGCATTATTACTTTGACCACCCCAACAATAGATCTCACCGTTTTCCAACAGCACACATGTTCGAAAACCAGAACTATCAATTGCAATTGCCTTCAAATTGTTTGGAAGGATGGTTTCATGGAATCCATAGACGTTTGACTTGTTTCCAATGCCTAATTGGGCATATTGATTAGTCCCTGCACAATTTACTTTTCCGTTTTCAAGAATTACGCACAATCGGTCAAATCCTTGTGAACTTGCAACAACTCCTGTTCCATTGGGAATTTGAACAAAAAACCCATTTGCATTCGATGAGAACGTAGACCAATAACCGATGCAATACAACGACTTGTTTTGGAGTGTAAAACATGGCCCACCTGAAGCGTGTCCAACTGAGATGTCAACTGGTTGAAAATTAGCAGGTAAGTTTGAGGTTAAATCCGTGGGGCTGCCATCAGAGTTTCCACTCCTACCCCAGCACCATAGTTCAGCATCGAAGTAGGTACATGTTCGATAAAAAGATGCTTGACTTATCGCAAAATTTCCACCAGTTTTTGCTAAATTAAGGCCAGAAGGCAGGGAAGGGGAAACCGAAACTAGGCTCGCTGTCCCATTGTTGATAGTAGGAACAATTTGATCAATCTCCCAGTTCCTCACGAACGTGTAATTTTTCGGGGAATAGACGATCTCTGGAGGTATATCATCAATGTAAATTTTCAAACTGATTGAATCTGAACCAGTTGAATTTGAAACATAGAGGATGAATGTATTTGTTGAGGTCAAATGGGTCGGCGCACCCCAAATGGTTCCGTTCGTGACGTTGAACGAGAGGCCTGGCGGCAGGGCAGGCGAGAAGGTCGCATTGTACGGCCCGCCGGTCACAACCGGAGATCGACTGAACGACTGGTTTCGTGTGAGCACGAGCGTGTTGTTGCCATAATCGTAAGCGGGTACTACTTCAATCCACACCGTATCGTTGCTCGAACCGTAGGTGTTGTTGGCGGTGAAGGTGTAGTTGGCACCGGCCGTTGCCGTCGTCGGGCGACCGTAGATTGAGCCTGCGCTCAATGGAATGGAGGTTAATCCTTGGACGAAATCTGGTGAGACGGGAGTGTTTTGACTGGTTGAATTACCTAATCCCAGTTGAGATTCATCATTTCTGCCCCAACACATCGTAGAGCCGTTCAATACGACTGCACAAACGTGATTTTCCCCAAGTCCAACATTCGTAATTGAAGAATGATTGTTTAAGTTATAAAATGTTGGAGAACTCATAGTCATCGAATTTGGGCCTAACTCTTGATATACACTGTTTATTCCCCAGCAATACATCGAATAATTTTCTAGAATCGCACACGTATTGTAACCGTTCGATGACAATTTCATAACGCTGGCACCGCCAGCGATATTGACATACATTGGAGTTGATGAATCACTGAGAACAGAAGTCGAGAGGCCCTGTCCGAGTTGACCTCCCGAATTTGAACCCCAACAATAAACTGAGGCATTGGACAATAATGCGCAAATGTGGTGGGAACCGGCTACTGCATTCTTTACCTTTGTACCAACATTAAAATTCACCATTTGTGGGGTGTTTTGATTGGTCGAAGAACCGATGCCAAGTTGGCCGTAGTAATTGTAACCCCAACAAGCCATGGACTCATCATCAAAAATTGCACAGGTAAATCCAAGTGAGAAATAGCTCCCTGCAACCACTCTAATTGCGGTTTTGTTATTTGGCAATTGAACGAATTGAGGAGTAGAGTATGTCGAACTCGATGACCCAATTCCGAGTTGTCCATGTCCATTTTGTCCCCAACACGCTATTGACCCGTTGTCCAGTACAGCACACGTATGCCCCCCAGATCCTGCTGCTGAAACATCGATAGCAGTCCTGCCAGTGCCTAAATTTACGGATTGAGGAGAATAATAATCATAGTTGTTTCCAATTCCTAATTGACCATCAGCATTACTACCCCAACAAAATAACGCACCATCGTCGCGAATAGCACACACATGATATTTGGCACTTGATACTTTACTTACGGTATGATTTGTTCCCAAACTAACTACAACCGGCGTACTGGAACTCGAGCTGGTTCCCGTAATTGTGCGGTGCCCCCAACAAATCAATTCTCCGCTATTAATTTGGCATGTTGACCTAAAGCCAGCCGAAATCAAGGCTGAAACATCATCTTTCTTGGTCAATGTTAATCCAGTCGGTAATCTTGGAGAGACCAATACCCGTTCAACATCACCATCTTGATGAGAGGGGACAATTGATTGTAAATTCCAGCCTCGAACAAGCGAGTAGGATGAGGAGGGATAGATGATGGTCGGTGGAATGTCGTGGACCTGAAGAACGATGTTGACTTGGTCGTACCCGCTGTTGTTCTCCACAAAGATGGTGTGAGTTGTGCGAGCCTGAACTTGGGACGGCATGCCCCAAATCGTTCCGTTGCTTGCACCGAGCGACATGCCCGCAGGCAACCCTGGTATGATGCTGAATTGGTACGGCCCTCCGGTGACCGTTGGTTGAACGTTGACTGTGGAAGTGTTTCGTGTGAGATTGAACACGTGTTGTGAGTACACGGCGGCAACACCAACCGAGATCGAGATATTGACATCGTCGGAGCCACCGCTGTTGTTGGCGTACCAGCGATGCGTGGTCGCCGACTGATTGACAAGCGGTGCACCAAAGATGTGCGTATTGTCGTTGTGTGTCATTCGGAGTGCAGACGAAACGGGGAATCGAACGGGCGAAGGCGTGGTTGCAACGTTGATGCTTGCATTGAGCCCAAGTTTGCCGTTGGCATTATTGCCCCAGCACCATACTCCACCCGTCTCATCGACCACGCAGGTCCCGTCGTGGACTGCATGGACTTCGACGACGTTCATCCACGAAGGGATGTTGGTGACGTTGACCGGTGTGGTTCGGTTGGTCGTCGTGCCGTCCCCAAGTTGACCGAATTCGTTGTTGCCCCAGCACATCGCCCCACCGAGGGAATTCATGGCGCAGGTGTGCTCACCGCCAGCGCTGATCGTCGAAAATTCGACCCAATTCGCAACGTCCACGGTTCTCGGGTAACTTGAATCTGAAGCAAATCCATATCCTAACTGACCTGCTGTTCCCTTCCCCCAGCAAACGGCTTCAGAGGTGTTGAGCAAAGCACACCCGTGGTCGTCCGCAAGACTCAAGGAAATGGCGTGGGCGTTGGTACCAACGTCAACCTCAACGGGCGACCATGTCGTGGCTGGCTGGAACTGCCCGATGGGTCCGTTCGCCTCTCCCCAACAATAAACACGCCCTGTCAAGGTTTGACCGCACAAAGCACGTGGAGACGATACGAGTGAGGCCAACATCTCAATGTCCGACCCAACATTCTCCACACCCGTGTAATCGTCCCCGCTGCATAGCAGTCGAGAGTTGATGTCCAAGAGGCAGGTGTTGTGTTCCGTTCCTGCAACACCCATGGAGTTGTTCACTTGTTGCGAGGAAAACGATGAGAGGCGAGATGCATTCGTGCACGAAGACGTGGATTGAACGACGGCACACACTTCGCCATCGATGAATGTGAGAGCCTCCCCGGTCGAGTTCCAAACACGTGAAATGACCCCGTCCGAGGTGCAATAAATGCCGGACGATGTTGAAAAACACACCTGCTCATCGCTGCTTAACAGAGTCTGACCGGTGTTCATCGGCGACCCGGACAAGCCAAGAAATGGTGGGCTCGAAGTGAGGGTTTTGACTTGACCGCCGGCATTGGAGAGGTTCATCGGTTGGCTGCGGAACCCTTGCATCAGCCCAACTGCGGATTGTTGAATCGAAACGTCCGGCACTTCATCAATTACCGCAAGGGTGAGGTTCACGGTGGATTGGCCTGACGAGTTTTGAATCAACACGGTGTAATTTTGCGCTGTGCTGGCGACCGTTGGCTTGCCCGTTATCGTCCCGTTGGCCGGGTTGAGTTGAAGGCCGTTTGGTAACGGGGGAGAAACGGTCATGCTGGCGTAGGGGCCCCCTGTTATGACCGGAACCAATGCACTGATGTTTTGGTTGATGGTGAAATTGACCTGCTGTGTTGCGTACTGCAACGCTGAAACCACGGTGAGGTTCACCTGATGCGACGTCGAACTTGTGGTGGTGTTGTAGTGAACGGACAAGGTCGTTGACCCCAGTGTTGTTGGAAAACCGTACCAAGATTCATCGTGAACGTTGATCTGATGAAGTGGATTGACGGAAATAATACCGAGAGCGGTGGAAACTGGTGAGGTTCGCTTGCTTTTGGAGTTGTCACCAAGTTGGCCGTAGCCATTGTTCCCCCAGCATTTGAGCGAACCGTCGTCAAGCACCGCACAGGTGTGAAAATACCCTGCACTCACGCTCACGGCCGTTCGCCCTGTTCCAAGGGACACCGATTGTGGTGTGGTTTGTTGGGTTGTGCTTCCAATACCAAGTTGGCCGTAGCCATTGTAACCCCAGCACTTGAGCGAACCGTCATCAAGCACCGCACAGGTGTGTATACCCCCTGCACTCACGCTCACGGCCGTTCGCCCTGTTCCAAGGGACACCGATTGTGGTGTGGTTTGTCGGGTTGTGCTTCCAATACCAAGTTGGCCGTTGTCATTGTTCCCCCAGCATTTGAGCGAACCGTCGTCAAGCACCGCACAGGTGTGTGAACTCCATGCACTCACGCTCACGGCCGTTCGCCCTGTCCCAAGGGACACCGATTGTGGTGTGGTCTGTTGGGTCGTGCTTCCAAGACCAAGTTGGCCGTTGTCATTTTTCCCCCAGCACTTGAGCGAACCGTCATCAAGCACCGCACAGGTGTGATATTGCCCTACACTCACGCTCACGGCCGTTCGCCCTGTTCCAAGGGACACCGATTGTGGTGTGGTTTGTTGGGTTGTGCTTCCAATACCAAGTTGGCCGTTGTTATTGTACCCCCAGCATTTGAGCGAACCGTCATCAAGCACCGCACAGGTGTGTTGAATCCCTGCACTCACGCTCACGGCCGTTCGCCCTGTTCCAAGGGACACCGATTGTGGTGTGGTCTGTTGGCTCGTGCTTCCAAGACCAAGTCGGCCGTTGCTATTGTCCCCCCAGCATTTGATCGAACCGTCGTCAAGCACCGCACAGGTGTGAGAAGACCCTGCACTAACACTTGTGACATCCGTATCTTCAAGGCCGTACGGCGACATTGCACTCATTGAGTCGGAAGTATCGTTTCGGCCCAATTGGCCGTATGCCCCATAACCAAGACATTTGAGACGGTCTGCAGCGTCCACCAGACAGGTGTGGTAATAGCCAAGGCCGAGGGATTTACTTTCTCCGTTGGCAGGTTGCATCTTTTGTGGAGATAAGAAGAATTGACTACTGATTGTGGAGAAGAACGCCCCCCAGCAGTACAAACTGCCATCGTTAAATGCACACGTCGGAGCGTATTGATAAGTTGTTGAGGTGAAAATCACACTGTCCGTGTTGTTCATCCCCAACACCGATTGTGGTGTGGTTTGTTGAGTTGTGCTTCCAATACCAAGTTGGCCGTAGCTATTGAGCCCCCAACACTTGATCGAACCGTCGTCAAGCACCGCACAGGTGTGATAAAACCCTACACTCACGCTCACGGCCGTTCGCCCTGTTCCAAGGGACACCGATTGTGGTGTGGTTTGTTGAGTTGTGCTTCCAATACCAAGTTGGCCGTTGTTATTGTACCCCCAGCATTTGAGCGAACCGTCGTCAAGCACCGCACAGGTGTCATAAAACCCTACACTCACGCTCACGGCCGTTCGCCCTGTTCCAAGGGACACCGATTGTGGTGTGTTCTGACTGGTCGTGCTTCCAAGACCAAGTTGGCCGTAGACATTTCGACCCCAGCACTTGAGCGAACCGTCGTCAAGCACCGCACAGGTGTGTTGAACCCCTGCACTCACGCTCACGGCTGTACGTCCCGTCCCGAGGAACACCGATTGTGGTGTGAAATAACCAGTCGTCGAACCAAGACCAAGTTGGCCGTAGTTATTTGCACCCCAACACTTGAGTGAACCGTCGTTAAGCACCGCACAGGTATAATCATATCCTGCACTCACGCTCACGGCCGTTCGCCCTGTTCCAAGGGACACCGATTGTGGTGTGGTTTGTTGGGTATAGCTTCCAAGACCAAGTTGGCCGTGGATATTGTACCCCCAGCATTTGAGCGAATCGTCATCAAGCACCGCACAGGTGTGTAAACGCCCTGCACTCACGCTCACGGCCGTTCGCCCCGCGCCAAGGTCAACCTTCACGAACTGGTCCTGGTCGTCAGTCGTCCCAATACCCAATTGACCTTGTGCGTTGTCCCCCGTGCAGTACAACCCTCCTTGAAGGATGGCACACATGTGGTAACCCCCAATGCCAACCGCATCGGTCGAGCGATTGAATCCATCTTCTGCAAACGAAAGACCCGAGGAGGCGGCATCAAATTCATACGTGCCTCCGCTTTGAGAATTCGAGACGTTGGTGGGTACGGTTCCGAAGAAACCTTGAACCAAGGTCGCCGATGAATAGGTCGTTGACCCAGAACGCTGGGGTGTTTGTGCATCGTCTAAAAATTGCCACGCTTGCATTGACGCACTGAAGGACATAGCAAGCATCAACAGAACAAACGTCACCGCAGAGGCTTGTTTCGGACGGTTGTGGGAAACAAGGCCCATGAACGCCCACCTCCCATCTCGCATTTGAAGGTTACAACCGTTGTTCGGGCCTCAAAAGCCACGAATCCCTGACATGACGGCCTCTTTTCAGCCGTTTGCAATGGGGGCGTTCCCTAGGGAAGTGACTTGACGCGATTGAACGTTATGTGGGCATCGACCGAGGGATTCAGATCCATAGGCGTCATGTTTCTTAACAAAAACCACCCACGACTGCCAGGCCAAAAAGGGATGGTGGACGCTGGGGGGTCGGACGGGGGTGCAACTGCCGCTCAGTATTAGTCGCCATGGCATCGCTCATTGAAGCTGGGGGCCATGATCTGGCAGTCCGCTTGCTCAATGATTACATAAATCAATGAAGTAAGATTAGTTCCATTTCTGCCAAGATTCTGTGCCTGGAATTCGGTAGAAATACACTCTAGAATTTTCCGGGAATTCAAGCCACTCATACCCGTCATCGCCAATAACACCTGTTGAATCGACTGCTGGGGAAGTTGTCAATCCAGGGGGGCCCTGAGGCGGGCCGCTTATGCTGGATGCAGAATCTCCCACACCGTCAACCGAGGACATGGCAGTCTCGATTTGCGATTCATCTCTGCTTGGCTCAATTGAAACAACTGATTTTGTTGGCAGATTTTGGCGGCGGATAGCAACAAAACCAATCAGGATAACAACCAGCAAGACAATCGCAATTCCTACGACCGGAGATAAGGCGGCGTCAACAGATTTTGCGGGATCGTTCGGGAACGCATCGGAATTGTCTCCAACGCCATCGTTGTCCGAGTCAAGCGTCTCGGTGGAATCGTTCGGGAACGCATCGGCATTGTCTCCAACGCCATCCATGTCCGAGTCGAGTGTCTCAGAAGCATCGTCCGGGAACGCATCGGCATTGTCTCCAACGCCATCCATGTCCGAGTCCAATGTCTCATTGGCATCATCCGGGAACGCATCGGCATTGTCCCCAACGCCATCCATGTCCGAGTCAAGTGTCTCGGTGGAATCGTTCGGGAACGCATCGGCATTGTCTCCAACGCCATCGTTGTCCGAGTCGAGTGTCTCTGTAGCATCGTTCGGGAACGCATCGCTGTTGTCTCCAACGCCATCCATGTCCGAGTCCAATGTCTCATTGGCATCATCCGGGAACACATCGGCATTGTCCCCAACGCCATCCATGTCCGAGTCAAGCGTCTCGGTGGAATCGTTCGGGAACGAATCGGCATTGTCTCCAACTCCATCCATGTCCGAGTCGAGTGTCTCAGAAGCATCGTCCGGGAAGGCATCGCTGTTGTCACCCACGCCGTCGTTGTCAGAGTCCTCAGTTTCGTGTGCATCTTCGGGGAATGCATCGAGGTAATCAGGAACACCATCGCCATCAGAATCAATTGGGCATCCATTTTGGTCAACATCAACACCGCTCAGTGTACTGTTACACAAATCAAGGTAGTCAGGGACCCCATCTTGGTCCGTATCCACAGGGCAACCGTTTGAATCTACGGTCACGTTTGCTGGTGTATTTGGACACAAATCGCTGGGCTCAATGATTCCATCGTTGTCGTCATCGTTGTCCTCGATTGAATCGTGGCAACCATCTCCATCAGCATCAGCAACTGGATTCGAAAGCCATCCTGTGTGTCCCTTTGGACAAAGGTCGACAATATCATTCAAACCATCATTGTCATCATCTTCATCCTCTGAACCATCGGCGCAGCCATCGGAATCGTGGTCTGTAACTGCACCGCTTAACCAGTTGAGTTGACCGAGCGGACAGAAGTCATCCTGATCCAATTTTCCATCGTTATCGTCGTCACCATCCTGCTGAACCGAGGTTTCACAACCAATTGAAACATTGTCTGCAAGTCCATCACCGTCATGGTCAAACGCAACACATGGATCATTTGGCCAAACATCCGCGGAGTTGTTGACAAGATCTCCATCTACGTCAATATCGGAGTTATCCCCGACGCCATCAACATCAAGATCGGCCCATTCAAGAGGATCATCTGGGAATGCATCGTTTGTGTTTTCAAAAGAATCTCCATCTCTGTCCGAATCCATTGCGTCGCAAATGAAATCATTATCAAGATCAGGTGGAGTTGAATTATTCTGTAGTGGGTCGCTGATTGCCCCACAGATACCACTGGTTTCATTGACATCAAGGTAACCATCGTTATCGTCATCGGGATCCGCCCTCACACCGTTGTTTGTTTCACCTTCGAGCGGAAGTTGTAGCCTGTAGAGCATGAGGGTCGTTGAACTGCAATCTGAAATTGAATTGTTTTCGAAGTACTTGAGTTGGAGCGTGTGATTTCCAAATTCAAGTTGTGATGAGAAGTTAACACGGCCATCATGCATTTGATGAATTGTTCCGTCAACAAGAATGGAGAAATTGCAATCAGTGGAATTCTTGAAGTATTCAACAAGAAGGTTGCCTGACCCTCGAAACATAAATTTGAGCGGTTGTTGATTTTGCACGAGAGTGGACGATTCCGCAAGAGCGATGGGCGTGGACGAATTGAGTTGGTTTGGCCGTATCCAGTGGTAATTGTAGCCGTACGATATCTTCGGATAGTCATCAAGATAGATGTTGAAGTTTGGACCTGGCCGAATCATGGTATGGTTAACCGATAGATTGGGGTGCAAAAGATACACATCGTTCGGGAGTGAATCTCCATCCGTATCCAAACCATAGGCCTCGGCATCCAAAGGCCATAGATCTTGAGAATCATTTTCACCATCGTTATCATCATCATTGTCCTCGATTTGGTCAAAGCAACCGTCCGAGTCATAATCATTTGACAAATTGCTTGTCCAGTTTGTTAGACCGGTTGGGCATAGATCGTTTGCATCGGTGATGCTATCGTTATCGTCATTTGCATCTTCGAATGCATCATGGCAGCCATCATAATCATGATCTGTGGAAGGGGAGTAAGTCCAATTTGTATAACCGGCACCGCATGAATCAACGCCGTCCAGGAAACTATCGTTATCATCATTTAGGTCCTCAATCAATGATGTTTCATTTGATGCACAAAGAAGGACATCTGGAAGACCATCGCCGTCGGTGTCTGTGTCACCACACAAATCGGAAGGAAATGGATCGAATTGATTGAGTATCCCATCACCGTCAATGTCATCATCTTCAACGTCATAGCAACCATCCGAATCATAATCCGCACCCCAATAACTAGGGTCAGACTGTGGGCAAGCATCAGATGAGTACGTGAAACCATCTCGGTCGTAATCGAAAATTGAAACCCCTCCAGTTTTGGTTAGATATGCCCCATTCCCCAAGTGATGAGCAAATGTGGAAGTGCTAAGAGAATAATTCACGATTCGGCCATTGTAAGGATTAAAAAACGAATTTCCTAACTGCCAGTGTCCTCTAAAATCGATGTGCAAATGATCCCACGCATTACCGGATGTGGTCGGTGAGATGAAGGATGCCATCGATTGGTTTACGGAGGCATTGACTGACAAATTCGATGGGTTGAGTGTATATACGCTGGTGGAATTTTTCATAACTGCACCATGGAGTTGGCTGTAGGCAACCATATATCCTGTATCTGTAGTAGATCCGGAATGAATAGTCCAACTAGAGTCGTTTTGGGCTGCCCATCCTATAGTGTGCCTCTCTTGATATGAAGAGTAAGGATCACGAAAGCTCACAAGGGTGTCATTTGTTGGCGTCACAGCTGCAGAGTACAGTGCGAAACTACAGCTCCCTGATCTCTTACTACAATCTCTGTTGTAGTATTTACCATAATCTCCCCCATCTCGTATACCTTTATCTGCCATGTCTCGTAATTTCAACTGTTGATAGGTTGCAGTGCCTTGGTTGTAGTTATATCTCACACTTCGCAACCCTACATGCGTGACAGTTTCCTCATATCCGACGAAGCCAAAACCTCCCCCGTAGGAATCCTCCCAGTTAACCATTAGGCTGGTCATGGTTGATATGTTTCGCAGCGATGATTTGTAGAACATCCCCTGATTAACTCCTAACGAACTTGAATACTTCGTTGCATAAACATAGACCCTTCCCGCAGGAGTGATGTGGAAATTTTTGTCAGTGATATGGTAACTTGAGGAGAAGTTGTAGTATGTTTTGTTTGAGAGGGAACCGTTTTGTTGAAATGTTGCAAACACGAGTTTGTGATTGTGATAATTTACAGTCGACGAAGTAGAGGAGAAGGTCAGAACATGTGTCTCATTTGTAGATGAATTGAATCCATATTTGGCCCCCGATTGAGAGGTCGTGGCTCCGCTGTATCCCACCGCCGCCCAAGCTGTTGATGTTGAATTTGGTAAAACTGATTGGTTACCGAAGACTTCGCTTTGGCTAAATGAGCCACTTAATTCAGGTGTTTTCTCGTTTCCGTTTACCATGGGAGAAACAATCGAGGACACAAACAGGACGGCGACAAACACAGCTGCTTGCTTCATGTTTACCCCTACACATGAGCAATTATGACCTTTTCCAAACTGAACAATATTTCAATATGCCACATCTCCATAAAACCCGTGATTCCCACACCCAAAGGGGTTTAGACGCAGCGGCGTCGTGATTTTTGACAACAAAACCCGCACACTGCGAGGCCGAAAAGGGATGGTGGACGCTGGGGAGTCGCACAGGGGTGCAACTGCCGCACCGTTCTGGATGCGATTGCTACGCTGATTGAAGCCCAACGTCCAGATTTGGCCATGGTCTTCATTGAGGGAGAGATGAATTCTCAAAAATAACCTACCCTGTTGTCGTGCCATAGAACCCAGACTCAACTGAACGCTTCTTCGCGATTGATCTCAGGGGACTCGTTCTTTTCAGACCCGCCAGGTGGCTGAGCTCGATAGAGCATGATCATGATTCCAATAACCACTGCAAATCCAAGCAGTGGCATCACTGGTTCTTGTTGTGCACGTTCAAACGAACTGAGGGGTTCTTTGTTGTCACCACGCCCATCACCGTTCGCATCTTCCCATTCTGTTGCATCCTCCGGGAAAGCGTCCTCCGAGTCATCGACACCGTCACCGTCATCGTCAGTATCGGCATTACTTCCAATTCCATCGCCATCAAGATCCACAGATTCAGCTGAATCGAGAGGGAATGCATCGAGGGTATCTTCTACATCATCACCATCATCATCTGCATCTGCATTGTCTCCGGTTCCATCGTTATCCGTGTCCGTCGTTTCAGTGGCATCGAGTGGGAAAGCATCCTCCGTGTCAATGACACCATCACCATCGTCATCTGCATCTGCATTGTCTCCGGTTCCATCGTTATCCGTGTCCGTCGTTTCAGTGGCATCGAGTGGGAAAGCATCCTCCGTGTCAATGACACCATCACCATCGTCATCTGCATCTGCATTGTCTCCGGTTCCGTCATTGTCCGTATCCAGGGTTTCAGTAGCATCGAGTGGGAAGACATCTTCGGTGTCAATGACACCATCGCCATCATCATCCGTATCGGCGTTGTTTCCAACACCATCACCATCGGTATCGACTGATTCTGTTTCATCCAATGGGAAGGTATCTTCTGAATCTAAAACTGAATCTCCATCATCATCCGTATCTGCATTGTTTCCAGTACCATCGCCATCCGTATCCAATGATTCTGTAGAATCGAGAGGTAGATCATCATCTCCATCGAGTACACCGTCATTATCATCATCGGCATCTTCTGTGGAATCATCGCAACCGTCGCCGTCGTTATCTGATGTCAACGTAGACTGACCATTTGGACATAAGTCATTGATATCGTCAACACCATCGTTGTCGTCATCATCATCCAAGGCGTCAACTGTTTGATCACCATCGTGGTCGGAAAGGCATTGCAAGGAAGACGTGCTACCTGTGGCGATGGTGGTAGTTGATGTAGGGCATTGTGTCTGACTTGATTGTCCCGTTTGATCTACATAGTAGCCAATATCTGCAATATCACAAGATGTCTGCCCAGATGTGCTTTGATAGTACCCAATCAAACACTCTGTTGCGCTTGATTGACCCTGAACTGGTACATAATAGCCTGGCAACGCATCGGTGCAAGAAATCGAGCCGGTCGTGCTGCTAAAGGTTCCAGCAGCACAAGCAGTCTGGCTCGTTTGGGCTGTGCCAGAAACATAGTAGCCTGCATCAGCAGCATCACAGGATGGTTGACCGGAGGATGCTTGATAGTATCCAGGACTGCATGCGGTTGCACTCGACTGACCAGCAGATGACACAATATATCCTGCTGGAGCGTCAGTACACGAGCTCGAACCTGTCGTGCTGCTGAAGGTTCCTGCAGCACAAGCAGTCTGGCTCGTTTGGGCTGTGCCAGAAACATAGTAGCCTGCATCAGCGGCATCACAGGATGTTTGACCAGATGATGCTTGATAGTATCCAGGACTGCATGCAGTCGCACTCGTCTGACCAGCAGATGACACAATATATCCTGCAGGAGCGTCTGTACACGAGATCGAGCCGGTCGTGCTGCTGAAGGTTCCCGCAGCACAAGCAGTCTGGCTCGTTTGGGCTGTCCCAGAAACATAGTAGCCTGCATCAGCAGCATCACAGGATGGTTGACCGGAGGATGCTTGATAGTATCCAGGACTGCATGCGGTTGCACTCGACTGACCAGCAGATGACACAATATATCCTGCTGGAGCGTCAGTACACGAGCTCGAACCTGTCGTGCTGCTGAAGGTTCCTGCAGCACAAGCAGTCTGGCTCGTTTGGGCTGTGCCAGAAACATAGTAGCCTGCATCAGCGGCATCACAGGATGTTTGACCAGATGATGCTTGATAGTATCCAGGACTGCATGCAGTCGCACTCGTCTGACCAGCAGATGACACAATATATCCTGCAGGAGCGTCTGTACACGAGATCGAGCCGGTCGTGCTGCTGAAGGTTCCCGCAGCACAAGCAGTCTGGCTCGTTTGGGCTGTCCCAGAAACATAGTAGCCTGCATCAGCATCGTCACACGAGGATTGTCCAGTGCTTGATTGATACGTTCCTACTGCACAAGCGGTCTGGCTCGATTGACCGGAGGATGGGACGTAATGCCCTGCATCAGCATCGTCACAAGAGGATTGCCCTGTGCTCGATTGGTATGTTCCTACCGCACAAGCGGTCTGGCTCGATTGGCCGGATGTTGGAACGTAATATCCGACAATGGATTCAAGGCACTCCACTGACCGTGTGGAACCTGTATTCGGGTTGTAGGTTCCTGCAGCACAAGCAGTCTGGCTCGTTTGGGCTGTGCCAGAAACATAGTAGCCTGCATCGGCATCGTCACACGAGGATTGTCCTGTGCTTGCTTGATAGGTTCCTGCAGCACAAGCAGTCTGGCTCGATTGGCCGGAAGATGGAACGTAATATCCAGCGTCGGCATCTGCGCAGGCTGATGAACTGGATGAGCCAGTGCTCGGGTTGTAGGTTCCTGCAGCACAAGCAGTCTGGCTGCTTTGGGCTGAGCTCGAAACATAGTAGCCCGCATCAGCGGCATCACAGGATGTTTGACCGGAGGATGCTTGATAGTAACCTGGACTGCATGCAGTCGGAATCGTCTGACCAGCAGATGAGACGAAATATCCCGGCGAAGCATCCGTAGCGTACATCGATCCAGATGACGGGACAAATTTGCCCAAAGGAGCATCAACACATTGATATCGACCAAATTGACCAGCATCGCATTTTATGCTTCGAATTGAATTTCCTGGATAATCATCAAAGTGTTCGTAGACCCCATCACCGTCTTTGTCTCCATCGACCAAAAGAGCGGTGCGACCCGTACCGAGGCTGCTGGTGAGCGTGGGTGTTGATTTGTCAGACGTTGCACCATTACCCAATTGGCCGGAGTTTCCGTATCCCCAGCACGACACAGAACCGTTGTCAAGGATGGCGCAGGTGTGGTAACCTCCGGAAGAGAGCGCTACTGCTGTGCGACCCGTACCGAGGCTGCTGGTGAGCGTGGGCGTGGTTTTGTCAGATGTTGTACCATTACCCAATTGGCCGTAGTATCCGCGTCCCCAGCACGACACAGCACCGTTGTCAAGGATGGCGCAGGTGTGGTAACCTCCGGAAGAGAGCGCAACGGCCGTGCGGCCCGTACCGAGGCTGCTGGTGAGCGTGGGTGTTGATTTGTCAGACGTTGCACCATTACCCAATTGGCCGTTGTTTCCGTCTCCCCAGCACGACACAGCACCGTTGTCAAGGATGGCGCAGGTGTGGTAACCTCCCGAAGACAGCGCTACTGCTGTGCGACCTGCACCGAGGCTGCTGGTGAGCGTGGGTGTTGATTTGTCAGACGTTCCTCCGTTCCCCAATTGGCCATCTGACCCTCTGCCCCAGCACGACACGGAACCGTTGTCGAGGATGGCGCAGGTGTGATCATATCCGGAAGAGAGCGCTACTGCTGTGCGACCTGTACCGAGGCTGCTGGTGAGCGTGGGCGTGGTTTTGTAAGATGTTGTACCATTACCCAATTGGCCGTCGTATCCGCGTCCCCAGCACGACACAGAACCATTGTCGAGAATAGCACAGGTGTGACTATCTCCTGAAGAGAGTGCTACTGCTGTGCGACCCGTACCGAGGCTGCTGGTGAGCGTGGGCGTGGTTTTGTCAGACGTTGTACCATTACCCAATTGGCCGTAGTATCCGCGTCCCCAGCACGACACAGAACCGTTGTCGAGGATGGCGCAGGTGTGGCGATTTCCGGAAGAGAGCGCTACTGCAGTGCGACCCGTACCGAGGCTGCTGGTGAGCGTGGGTGTGGTTTTGTCAGATGTTCCTCCATCACCCAATCGGCCGAAGAAACCGTTGCCCCAGCACGATGCAGAACCATTGTCAAGGATGGCGCAGGTGTGGTAACTTCCGGAAGAGAGCGTAGATTCTCGATAGTCAAGGTTGGAATGCGCTTGGAAAATATTGAACGTACCATCCCCGTCGAAATCCCGTTCGGATAAAGCCGTCGTCCGACCCGTACCGAGGCTGCTGGTGAGCGTGGGTGTGGTTCGGTCAGATGTTGCACCGTTGCCCAATTGGCCGTAACTTCCGTCACCCCAGCACGAACTGGAACCGTTGTCAAGAATGAGGCAGGTGTGGAAATACCCGGATGAGAGCCCCACGGCCATGCGACCCGCACCAAGACTGCTCGTTAGTTTGGGCGTGGTTTGGTCGGACGTCCCTCCGTCACCCAATTGGCCATCTGACCCTCTGCCCCAGCACGACACGGAACCGTTGT
>Ga0255774_10001623_pt1 | contig 18254 bp, 14 predicted proteins | sample 101ome_17_FD_179972 | JGI IMG/M metagenome (GOLD analysis project Ga0255774, IMG submission 179972) | Coastal salt marsh microbial communities from the Groves Creek Marsh, Skidaway Island, Georgia - 101407AT metaG (version 2) | ecosystem: Environmental > Aquatic > Marine > Intertidal zone >...
CCCCCTCTCGCGCCGCGCTCGCCGCCATTCTCCGTTCATGACTCACCGCTTTCTTCACCGCATCCGCCCGAACGTCTTCCGGCGTCATCCCACCGCCGCCCTTCTTCTTCGTCTTCGTCTTCGTCTTCCCGTCCTCGTTGTTCCCCCGACGACGCGTCCTCGCCCCGTTCTCGGAGTCTTCCCACTCTCCCGTCATCGACGAAAGCGTCGCCCTCGCCGCGGCGTACCTCGCGTCCACCGCACGCGCCGAAGCCGCGATCGCCAACCCGACGATCGACACGTCCCCGGCCGACGACGGGCGTCGTCGCTCGCTCGGCATCGTCGCCGTTGGACGAGTGAATCAATCAAGATGAGAAACGAATGAATGAATGAATGAAGATCACCGCGCGAGCGACGTCAGTTCAGCGACCCAACCTCCCACTCTCGTCGAAGCCAAAGACGACGACGCTCGATCTCGTTCCGCTCCGTTCGTTCGTCGACGCCGCGCCGCGAGTGACGTCTCTTCTGTTCGTCTCTTCGTCTCTTCGTCGTCTCGTTCCCGTCTGGTCTGGTCGGTCGGTCCCATCTGGTCGGTCGATCGACGAGTCATGAACCAAAGAAACCACACGTACCCTGAATATAGCGGTGTTTCGTATTATTTCGTATTGGTTTATGTACCGTTCGTATACGAGGTATACACTCATACATAATAGGTGGTTTGGTGTAGATATAGTACTCTGATGGTATCGTGAAAACACCCGGGTGTGACGACGCTGACGTTGAGGGTTGAATGGAACCGGTTTAGCATTTAGCATTGATCGACGCGCGCGACGGGGTCGGCGACGGTCGACGATGATTGCGATGGATCGCGCGACGACGGGGTCGTTCGTCGGAAGCGGCGCCGCCGCCGCCGCGCACGCGGTCCCGGGGAGGAGGAGACCGGCGACGGGAAGACCGCGCCGAAACGGGGTGGGTAACGGTAATTGGCACCCGTGTCGAATTACGACGACGACGACGACGATGATGGCGACGTCCACGCGGGCTTCGCGTCGGTGGGGCGACGACGTCGCGGTGGTGTGGAACGACGACTCGGGGAGACGAGGTTCGAGGTTGGTCGGGGAATCGGCGGGGCGGGGCGGGACGCGGGACGCGGGCGAAAAAGCCCCGGGCGCGAAGAGGGACGTCGTCGCGACGACGTTCGTTGCGTTGGCGCGCAGAGCGCTCTTGGCGATTTTTGTCGCGTGTGTGTCGGTGCGAGCGGTGACGCCGGTACCGGCGGTGGCGGGCGCGTCGGCGTCGACGTCGACGACGACGACGACGAAAAAGTCCTCCGCGACGCCGGGCGCCTCCGTGGAGGCGCTGAAAGCGGGCGTTCGGGAAACGTCGCGAAAGACGATGCGAACCACCTTGCAAGGAGTGGGTTCGCTGTTGCAGAGAATCGAGGCGAAGACGCAGGAGGACTGGCACATCGAAGACGTTTGGGTGCTCTTCGTGTGGAACTGGCTCATTCGTCGAGGGCGCGAAAAGGCGCACGAGGCGCTCGAAGCGGTGAAAAAGTCTTTGAACGCGTCCCGGGAATCGATACCCTTTGAAGGGTCCACGATGGATTGGTTAAAGGCTCCGATGCAGCTCGTCCAGGCGCTCTTCGTTCTGAGCTATCTCTTTGACGTCGTGTGCGACATGATTGACCAGCTCTCCACCGAGTGGGACATTCCCGAGCCCATCAAGGTTGGTTTCGACAAGGGATCTTACACGTTTACTTGCGGCATCTTGCTCGTCATGACGATTCAAAAGTACGGTCCGAATTTACTCGGTAAGTTTATTCCGGCGATGCGCGAGGATGCCGCGGTGCAGCTCGTCATCACCCGTCTCCTTTCCGCGTTTGTCGTCGTCGCCACGCTCATGCTCACCCTCTCCGCGTTTGGCATCCCGGCGCAAGTTCTCTTCTCCTTCGGCGGTCTCGGGGGTCTCGCCTTCGGTTTGGCCGCTAAAGATTTCATCAGCAACCTCATCGGTGGTCTCGTGCTCGCCGTGATGCGACCGTTCACCATTGGTGAGAAGATTTATCTCACGGGTGGCGGCGGCAAGTATCGCGATTCCAAGGAGAAGGACGTGTCCAACTACAAGGTTGTGGAAATCGGCTGGTATCAAACCAAGCTCATCCCGAAGGATGGCAAGGTGACGACGATTCCGAACGGCTACTTCCTCGGCGCCAACGTCATCAACTCGACGCGTGAACCCCACGAGTGGCTCGGCCCGCAGATTCGCATCGCGATTCAAGACTACGACTCCGTCATCGCCATGACGAACGCCGTCAGGGAGTACCTCATCAAAGAACCCGCGGTGGCGTCCGACTACAAGGATCCCGTCGTCTTCATGAAGAAGATTGAGGAGGACCACCTCCTGGTCCAAGTCGAATGCTTCCTTTTCAACCAACCGCCGACTTCCGACATATCGCACAAGAAGGCGCGAGAGCGCGTCCTCGTCGAGATTATCAAAATCGTGCGACAGTACTGCCCGCACTCGCCGGCGCTGCCGATGCAAGTGGATGCGCAACAAAACTCTTGGACCGTGAGCCCGGCGCCTTCTGTGTGAGCGAGCGATTTCAGTACAAAGAATAAAATCGTCAATCTATCCATCTGGGACGCAAAGCGACGTCGCGAAGTTCGCGGCGTCCCGGCTTATTAACTCGTCATCATTTCATAACATTATCAATAGTTTTAACGTACGGTACTTAAAAGTACGTGGTACCGGTACTTGGTATAATAACATGTACTACTAATCCTGAGAGACGTTTCTACTAGGCGTATACGTTTTCCGCGCGCATCGGGCTCAGACGCGTCTTGAACTCGCACGCGAGACTCACCCCGAGGAACTCGGCGCACTGCGCTCGCGCCTCCTCCGCAGCGTCGGGATCCGCGCCGCCAAACATCACTCGCACGGGTTCGCTCTCCGGGATCGCGATCAACCTAGCCGCGATCCCGCGCATCTCACACGCGCTCAGCAACGCCGACGCGCCGGCGCTCGGAATGAGCACGCCCAAGGGGAGCGCTCTCGGCGACTTTGGCCAATCCGAGCGCGCGACGCGCGTCGCCGTCGTCTCCAACGCGTACGCGCACGGCTTTTCAATCACCCGCCTCCGAATCTCCGCCTCGGTCGTGTCGTGTTCGGCGCACGCCGTGAGTATCAAAACCTTGGTCGACGCATCGCATCCGCACGCGCCGAGCGTCGCCTCAGCCCACGCGCGCGCCGAAGTCGCCGTGGGTCCGCCCGTAGCGCTCGCAAAGGCGAAAGTTTTCGATTTCTCACCACCCTTCCCGTCACCGCTCGCCGCCCGAATCGTCGTCAACGGTGAACCCGCCACGTCGTCGTCTCGCAATTTCTCGTTCCTCGACCCAACGCCGGTGAACCCGCTCGTCGTCGCGTCGCCGTCGCCGCACGCGACGCTTCCGACGACGCGCGCGCGAGTCGCCGCCGCGCTCGCCCCGCACACTTCCCATCCAGTTTCGCTTCCCGTCGTCACCACCACCAGCGTCGACGCCACCGTCGACGACGACGACCGCGCGCTCCCATCGAAACACCCGACCGGGTACGCCGTCGCGCGTCGTCGCCCGTCGTACGCCCCGCTCTGCGCCAGACTGCGTTCGAGCGTTTCATCCACTCTCGACCGGGTGAACGCCGCCCCGCCGTCGTCTTCCGCGACGTCCAACGGGGACGACCACATGCGTGTCCTCGGTTTCCTTCGGTGTCGGCGCGGACCCGCTCGACGCGCGCGTTCGACGTCGTCTGGCGACGCGCGACGCGTCGTTGACCATCCATTCCATCCAACGAAACGAGTGGAATTACACCCGTAATCACACGTTTGAACGTAGGTTTTAGAATCAGACAGTGTGCCGTCCTCTGTGTGACGGTTCGTGAACCGTGAATCGATGGCGTAGTTGGTTATCGCATCTCGTTTACACCGAGAAGGTCCACGGTTCGAACCCGTGTCGATTCACTTTTGTGAAGCGTTCGTTGGTTTTCGCACGGAGCGCGTGAGCCAAACGTCCGAGTTTTCGTGTTCGTCGCTTCGTTTTGCGTCGTCGTCGTATTAGTGGTGGTGGTGGTGTTTGCGAGTGGCTGATTAAATTGAATGTTCTATCGCGTTTCTCTTTTATTCACAAACTTTAGTGTCGGTACGTGTCGTCCGTGGCTAGAGGAAATCGTCCTCGTCCTCGTCTTCGTCGTCGTCGTCGAGGTTCAAACTCTGGGTGCGCGAGCGGTCGTCGTCGCCGCGACGAACGCGGGACGGGGTGTGGAAAGTTGCGTCGTCCTCGACGGATCCCGAGCCGGCGCCCCAAGAAGGCGGCGGCGGGGACTCTCCGACGTCGTCAGCCATGTCGGCGTAGGCGGCGAAATCGAGGGCGTTGCCCGGAACGGCGCCTTCGTCAAAGGCTTGGTTCATAAACGTGCGCGTGGCGCCAAACATGTCGTCGATTTGATCTTGCAAATCGCCGTCAAAGGCGTCCCAGTACCACGACATGAAGAAGTTCATCGCGACCCGCTTCGACCTGAGGTTGCGGCGGATCAACTCACGGTGCAGCTCGCGCTCCTCAACCACGGATTTCCATTTGTCCATGGCGGCGCGAAGCGTGGAACGTTGCGAACGCGCGATGACATTGTTGATAATTCTGTCGCGGTACGAGGAGGCTTGCTCGGATCTCTTTCGATCCTCGAGACCTTCCTTCCAAGCGTAGAAGCACGACGTGACGCATCTGTTGCGGATTCTCGACACGAATCGCGCGATGACGGCGCGCTGTCGACGCAGCTCGATCGTTTGTTCTTGCCAGTGCGTAAAGCTCTGCGACAACTTGAGACGAAGCATGCGACTGACAATCTTGCGCAGCTGCACCTTGGCGTCGTACGATTCCGCGGCAAACTCACGCCAACGGTTAAAAGCACTCGCGAGGTGTTGCTTCTTGATGCGACTGAATGTCTTGGTCAAGACTGCGTGACGAAGTTTGGATTCGCGCGCGACTTCCGCCCACTTGTAAAACGCGGCTGTCCTCGCGCGGAAGCGATACTTCTTGACAAACCTATCCACGAGAATGGCGCGACGAGCCTTGGTCGCGACGAGATCAGCCCACTGATAAAATGCTTTAGACATGACGCGATTCTGTACTCTAAAGATGACCTTTTGAACCTTGCGTCGTTCTGTCTTGGACTCTTGCGCGTTGTCATACCAAGCGTTGAACGCCTTGCTCACCGTTCGCTGACGATATCGCACGAGGAACGCGGAGACTCGCTGCCGATTGTTGATGGCTGTGAACGCCTTTTCGGCCCAGCCAGCAAACGCTTTCGCGAGATCCATGCGATGCATGCGCTTATTCATGACGTCAGCCAACATTTCAAGACGCTTGTCGCGCTTCGTCGAGACTTGCGCCCACGTGGTGAAAGCCATCGCGAGCGATCGTCGCGTCGCTCTCGTGATAAACTTGGTCAGCTTAACGCGATCTGAGACAAGCTTGGACGTATTGTTTGCCCAGGCGTCGAAAGCGGCTCCCATCTTTGCGTTCTTCATCTTGCACAGTGCGTTTTGAAGAATGACTTGCCGCTTCTTCTTGAGCATAGTCGCGTTGCGCCACGCAAACAAAACCTCCTTCTTCAGGCGTCTGTTGGTGCGTTGAACGAATCGATCGACCAACAACTTTTCCTCCTTGGCCACCTTGTGGTATTTGAACCAAGCTTGGAACGCAGCGCGCATAATGTCCGTGCGCAGAGGATAGAGAATCTTGTGCAGCAGGTATTCGGTGCTCGACGTTGAAACATTTCCAGCGCCAATCTCCACCGTTCTCATGAGCGTTTCGCTCATCCATCTCACGGTTGCCGTGTTTGCCTCGTCTTCGACGGACTCCACGAGCATCTGTACGCGCGCGTGAGAAGAAGAGTTGGTCGAAAGGCAAGCAGAGGCGATGCCACCATCGAAAGCGCACGCCAGCATGCGCGCTTCCTCGGGCGAACGACCCTGAGACGTAAACTCAGTTCTCTTGTAACGGCACAAACCAGCCTCTAAACCAGCGCTGAACGCATCTGGATAACTCATGGTTGCTTTGCGAGCTTCGGCGTGATCCCGTGAGAAGTTGCCCCTGTAAAAGGCACCCATGAAGAGCCTAGCCTCCCGAGGAGCCATTTTTCCCGCGTCAACGACGAGTTTGCCTCTCGCCATGGCTCTGTTTTGTGAAGATAACGACTCGATCGACTCGCCAATGTCAAAGGCAGACGTCAAAAGCATCGCTTCTTCGATAGTATCGGCGTTGTCCCAAATGTATGTGTAGCGTAACTGAATCATCCTAGAAGCGATGGTGATGCCTTGATCAAATGCGTGTGACACGGCGCCTTCCGCCGCCGCATCGCCCTCGACGTGACGCAGAACAGATTGTCGCGCGAGATTGATCGCCCCCAAAGGATCGCTGAGAGCGTCCGTGAGCTTGTAAGTGGCTGCATTTTCCGTCTCTTCTCCGCTGTCGAACGCCGTGGTGACCAAGTCTACGCGCACTCGGGGCGACTTCTTCGCCGCGCCCTCAAAGCATCGACGGAGATGATGCTCCTTGAGCGTCCCACGCATTTGGAAGCCAATTGTGAGAGCGTTGTTGAGATGCACACCGATTCGTCGGCTCGGAGCCACGCGTTCGGCAACCTCTCGTCGCAGTTTATTGGAGCGCATTTCGTTTGCCCAGGTGTGAAACGCGACGTACGCGTAGCGATTCAGGACAGAGCTGTACACCTTTCTCAGGTGCTTCTCGCGGCCCGCGTCTTGACGCCAGGTGGTCAAGACTCGTCGCAACAGTCGTTTATTGTACTCTTTAGACTGGTACGTCGCAAAGGCGTTTTCAACCAACTTGACCTTGTCTCCGCCAAACCTGACGCCACTCTCGCGGCGCCAATGCGCGAACGCATGGCGAAGCGCGTTTCCTCGCTGCATGTTTCGGAACACGGTGACGATTGAATTCAAACGCTCTTCATCGAGGTTTTCCAACATCTTCGCTCTGAGCTCCAAAGCTCTTCGCTGCTGCTTGAGGTCGGCCATCTTCTTGTTGCGCTCTTCGACTTCGCTCGCCAAAGAATCCACCTCGTTTTGAGCAAACGCGCGGAGACGATTGAGCTCGCTGAGAGCCCACTCTCGAAGCTTGTCGTCCGCTTCGTGAAGCTCTTGAAGCTCTTGCTCGATAATCTTGCGCGCAGCGACTTCCTTTTCCAACGCTGCGGCCCACTCCTTCATGAGGGCACCTCCCATGGCGTGCATGGCGTGCGGTCTTCCTCGCATTTGCGGCGGTCCGGCGTTTTCTTGCGACAATCTCCAACGATCAACCGCGCTGAGCGAGCGCGTCGTGCCCCCGGGCGTGCTATGACGAGAAGTGCTCGGTCCGAGTTTATACTCTTCCGTCTCACCGTCCCCGGCGCCAGCGCCGACGACTCGACCGAGACGAACCATCGTCACCTTGAGTCTATACGCGTCCAAACGACGGTGCTTGAGCGTAATCTCCACCCGGGTCCACGCCGAGTCTCCCAACTTGCGCCGTTCATCCTGATCGATCACCCACTCCTCCCAGGTACCAAAGTTGGCGCTCGCAAATCCCAAACGACTTCTCGCGTGTCTCGTCGCTTGCAACAACCGATCGTGCGCGTACGCGCATCTGAAACCCGTGTATCCGTTGTGTTCCAACACCTCCAACTGCGCCGCTTCGCGTTCTCTCAACCCAGCCGAGCTCCCTTTACCGTTTTCATCCACAACAAACTTGTACTTCTTCTCCCCATCCCTCGATTCATCCACCACGACTTCACACGCGTACGGGTACCCCTCATCCGGCGTCACGAACGCCACCACGTCCCCCGGTTTCAACCCGACCCGTCCGACGCCTCCTTGCTTGTAATCAATCTCCCTCTTCGGAAGTTCCACCTCCGACGCGAGCTCCCTTCCCTGTCCGCTCCGTTCGCTTCGCCCATCGTTCCCACCGGCATTTCTCTCGCCCCCGCCGAACCCGAACCCCCCGAAGAACCCTCCTCGCGACCGCGTCGACGCCCCGGGCGAGTTCGACCGGGACGTCGGTTCGCCCAGCGTCGCCAACGCCTCCATGGACGCCCGGGCGTCGACGCGCGCCCCGCCCCGGCCCCGGCCTCCCGTCACCGGCGACGATCGTCGCGACGACGCCCTCGATCCGTACCCGCCGCTCTCATCCACCAGCGTTTCCGACGCGTCCGCGTACGTTTCGCCGGTGTCCCCGTCGCGACGCATCATCATCGTTCACGCGCGATCCAAACTGCGCTCGAACGCGATTCGATTCGATTCGATTCGATTCGTTCACGATGATGATTCGCTTCGGGTTCGGGTGTTCCACGCGCTTCTCCGCGCGTTCGCGACGAACGAGACGCGCGTTCGCGACGACGACGACGCTTTCCCGCGGCCGTCCGCGTCGCGCTCTGTCGGCGTCGGAACGATCCATCCATCCATCAACGCATCCATCCGTCAAACCATCAATCTCTCCTCAGCGCGCGTCGTTCACGTTCAAACCGAGAGACCGAGACCGGGACCGCGCTCGAAGAATTAATATTACATTGGTGGTTTCATTGCATTGCATTGCGAATTGCGAATTGCGACGCGAAACGCGCGAAACGCGGCCGGGCGGCGCCGGCGCTTTGCGATGAAGACGGTAGCGCTCGCGGTGCGGACCTCACGCCATGGTTTCTTTGAAAGGATCGTACGTGCTCGAACCGTCCTCGTCGAGCAAGTTTAAGGAACGAAGCCGACGCTCTTGGTAATACTCGAGCTTGTCCAAACGGGAAGCGACGACGTCAAAGAAACTGGCGGTTTCGATGAGGGCAGACTTCTCGGCGAGACGGACGCGAACGGCGAGGTTTTGACGGTGGGACAGGGAACCCGGGGTGGAGGTGAGGGCGGACTTCTCTTGGTCGACGCCGCGGGTGGCGTAGGCGGAGAGGGCGGCGGCGACGCCGTCGAGAATGGAGGCGCAGCAATCGGCTTCGTTTTCTTTGGAGAGGGGATCGGAGATGAGCTGCCAACACTGCTGGCGAAACAGTGCTTCGAGTAAAAACGCATCTTGGCCTTGGCAGTTGAGCAAACGCAAGAATGTGCGGAGTTCGAGGTCGGGATCGGAGTACGGACGCAACACAAAGGTGGGCGTCTCGCTCAGTCCGGCGACGTCGAGGACGTCGAGCTTGTCGTACAAATTCGGATCGTCTTCGGGGATGGAGAGCGTCAAGGCGTACCCCGGGGACGGTGTCACGGCGTCGACGAACCCAAAGTCTAACGCGAACTGAGTATCCGTACCGTCTGGGGCGTAGTTGACCAATAAAGGTTCACCCGCTTTGAGCGCTCTGTCGGCGTCGACGCGCATCGATCCGCCGCCATCCTTGCCGCCGCCAAAGAGACCAGCCACCGCACCCGCGATACCCCCGTTCGCGGACCATTTCGCCGCGCTCAGTGTGCTGTGATTAATCATATCAATCCCTGGTACGAGCGCGATGTTTGCCCCTTCGCACGGAGGAAGCGCTCTCGATCGTAAAATCCCAAACGCCCATCGAAAACTCGCCTCGTCAAAGAAAGCCCCGGGAAAGACGTCGGGGTAGTTTTGAAACAATCCGGTCGACAAGTCTTCGTACACCGAGCGAAGATACGAATCGTACGACGCGGCGTTATCCAAAAGCTGCGTCCCCGCGAGTTCACTCAGCTCCTCCGCGCTCCAAAACAACGGAGAATCCAAAGATTTAGGAAGCGCCTCGACGTACGGGGCGAAATCCGACGCCGACCCGCGTTGACGCTCCTTCAACAGCGTCAACGCCAACACCGTCCACGGCGCCAACCCACCGGGCGGTGTTTTCAACGCTTCGGATAACTCAGCATCGCCGTACCCGACATCCGGCGTCAACCAGCACGTTTTCGGCACCGTCATCGCTCGCTCATTTTTCCCGATTGGTTTCGTCGCCCGCACCCCCCACCCGGCGTCCATCGTGCTTCCAATCTCTTCGTACGCGTTCGTGCGATACGGTTCCGTTCCGGAGACGTCCGCCCCGCGGGATTCGAGCCAACGCCACAGACGCGTCATGGTTTCCCCCGTTCGGGCGTCGGAATCGGTATCGGAATCGTCACCCGTCGCGCCGCTGCTCGCGGGGCGCACACCGCTCCCTCGTCGCTCGCTCGCGCGCATCTTGTTCGCGTGCGACGACGACGCACCACCGCACCGCCGTCGCATCGACGCGAACATCGACGCCGACGTCGACATCGTCGCTGTTTTACACGTTTTCATCGTCATCGCGCGATGAGGATGCGCGCGCGCCTGAGTGTGGATGGGTGTGGTAGGTTCACCGCGGCGGACCGACTGAGCGAGCGGAATTCATCCGCCGACGCTTTAAAAGACGACTGACGACGGATGACGGGTCACCTTCACCGCGGACGAGGAGTGGTGACGATGACGACGAATGACTCGGCGTACTTCGATCGCGAGGACGACGAGAACGGTGCGACGACGAGGACGACGTGGAGCAAGGCGTCGCTACAACGGCAGAGACATTTAAACGAAACCGACGCATCTTTTGACGCTCTGCCGACTCGCGCGACGAATGCGAAAGGGGCGAATTTCCCGGCGGCGAGAACGATTTTGTGGGACGACGATGACGCCGTGGAATCGTTCGTGCGAAACGCGAGCGACGGCAGTTTTGATGGTGATGATGGTAATCTTTTGAGACGTTGCGAGGCGTTCGCAAACGCGCCGGTCATCTCGATGAGTGGAAGGACGACGGGGGAGATTGCACGGATTATATCCGAGATGGATGATGAGGATGAAGCGGTGGACGGGGTGCGGGCGCGAAGTGGGTGGTCGGTGAGACCGCGGGTGGTTTGTTTGGTCGGGGATAACTCGGACGCGAGCTCGACGGTTACCGTGACGGCAAAGGCGACGAGTCGGCTTCGTCGAAGCGGTGGTGGTGCAGCGGACGTTGGTGACGAGGACGACGAGGACGTCGTTTTGGGTGACAGACAAGTGGAGATTTCAGCCGTGTTGGTGCCTTACGACGCGGTTGGGAACGAGTATTCGGTTTCTTCCACTTTACACGGAACGGCGTGGGACGACGAGGAAGCGCTTCGAAGAGCGTTTCATTTCGGGTGCGAGAGCGACGCCCCTCTGTGTCCGGCGACGTTTTACCCGATGCGTGCCGCCGCGACGCTCGTGGATGACGAGAGTTCGCCGGGAGATTTGGCGCTTCGCATCGTTTTCGCCGTCGACGCGCCAGCGTGTACGTTTGAGCTGAGACGCATCAACCCGCTGCGACTGGCTCTGAACCAAATATCGCGAAATATGCTCGATGTCGACGCGTCCGCGAATACGACTAATCAAAGGAGTGGCATCGCGACGGGGTTTGTGACGCTCGATCGAGCGCGCAGAGTCATCCTTCTCGATGAGTCTGCAACCGGCACTCGGGAAGAACCAGTCACCGGCGTTTGGGTGCGAGGCGTCGACGACGTGGACGTCGCCGCCGTCTGGGCCGCGTGTCTACGATTCGCGTGCTCGGAGAGATTGAACAAGTTGACGCAGCGAGGAAGGTTTTTGCTTGTCGCTTACGTCGCCGGGGCATCCGTGCCGCAGTTTTTTGAAGTGATTGCGTCGCAAGCAAGCTCGCCGTTTGTTCCTTACGGAATCGACGCAGTCGTGCGCCCGGGTGAGTCAATCCTCGTCAAGTCGACCCCGTTGGACGAAGGCGTCGTTCCAAATTACTTTACCGTCAAACCGGAGGAGTACGAGGAGCGGTATTACCGCGACGCATCCACAGATGAAGACGCGGAGGATTACGAAACCGATGACGAGGAAGGCTACGTCGATGAAGCTCTGTACGACGAGGCATACGAGATCGACCGCCGCGAACGCGCCGCGCAGATGGAGATGCTTCAAAAGGAAATTGACTCACTGCGAGACGCGATCGCTCGCGCGTCGGAAGAAGAAGCGAGGCGGGATGAAGAAGAAGAAGATGATGATGATGATAAAGAATACGACGAACTGGGCGAGGCTGAGTACGAAGTTCGCCGAATCAAAGAATCGGATGACGAAGAAGACAACGTGAGTGTGAGCGATCAAGTGCATCTCTTGGCGGAAGATCTCAATAAGAAAATAATGCAATCTCGAGGCGTGGCGGAGGATGAAAGCACGTTTAGAGTTGGATTTGATCCCGCCGCGGCTGGCTACGTTCGCGTCCCTGACAACGAAGCCGAAGCCGAAGCACTGGCTGACGCCTTGCGTGACATCGACGAAGATATCCTCCGACTTCGTCGTCCAAACGAACTCGCTTTGGATCGCGAGAGCGAACTGCGCGCTCAGTTGCGCGCTGAATACGGTGATGTCCCTCAAATGGTCACCGCCGACGCTGACGCAAAGAATGCGAGCGACAAATACTTTCCAAAAATCAAATTTAACCCGGACGCGTTGATCGATGAAGAGGAAAAGGAAGAGGACGACGATATTATCAAGCGTTATGTCGATCAATACGGCGAAGACGGTCTCCTAGCGGCGTTGTAACGATTTTGTAGAATAAACGCGTGAGATGCGTGTAAACACTGGTTGACGAGCGCTTCAGTCCTCGACGTACATGATCGCTTTAGCGCCGAGAAGCACCGTGAACCCGCGCGTTCTTCAAGCAAGACGAACGAACGTTCGCGTTCGCGCCGTGGACGAGGGATACTGCGCTCTCGTGTGTACTTCGAAGGAGTGTAAACGCATCGGTCGCAGTCCGAGAACGCTTGCCTTGTTACAAGAGCTCGTGGAGAACGACCCCGAGTTTGCGGGCCTGAGCGTCGGAACGACGCGCTGCCAGAGCGAGTGCGCAGACGGTCCGAACGTCAAGCTTCTTCCAGAGGGCGCTGTGCTGAACGACTGTCGGAGCGAAGAAGACTGCAAGACTGCGCTGAGACGACTCGCCGCTTACGAGCGTTCAACGTGATGACGACGCACAGGGCGACGTTGATCGTCGAACAGCTCGAACGACGCGCCACGCCGAGTGTCAAGACGTGGATGACAAATTACATGAAGGGTAGCACGCCGTTCATCGGTTGCAAGATACCCGTTGTCCGGGAGTCGGTGCGTTGCGTCGTCGGCCCAACGTCTAAAAAGCGTGGCAGAGGTGACGACGACAATGACGATGCAAAGACAACAGGCGTAGCTAAGACGTACGTTGAAGATGCTATTTCGTTACTGCGACACGACTGCGGCGACGCAAAACAGGCGGGGATCATTCTGCTATGCGAACACGAACCACTGTCGACGTTGTCGGATGAGACACTGCTGCGGCAACTCGAGTCGCAAGTTTTACGCACGAAGGAGCGATACGTGAACGACTGGGCGGTCGCGGATTCCCTCGCGATAAAAGTATTGAAGAGAATGTGGAAGGCTAACCCGAGATTGGCACCGAAAATTCTTTCCTGGGCATCCGATGAAAACGCAACACTTTGGCATCGACGACTCGGCATCGTCGCCTTTGTCAAAGAATTTGGATCGCTCCCCAAGGGTATCGACGCGTTTCAACTCGTCAATGCGTGCGAAGATAATCTCTTAGCCGCTCCGGATGAACGTTTCGCGCAGACTGGGACGGCGTGGGTGACTCGATACGCTTTGGCGTGCGGCGACAACGTCGTGCGAGAGTACGCGCTGAACATGGTCGTAAGGCATGGTAAGCTTTGGACGACAGAAGCGAAGAAATCGCTCGTGGAACAAATCACGCGCGATTCGGCCACGAAGGAGCGCATTTTGAACCTCGGCTGATTCAATTTATTCTTTTTAGAGTGCTTGTTTGGAATTGACAAAGTAAAGTTTAAATTGTTACATAAATGCTGCGAAGCTCAACTCGGATAGAGGAACATGCCTTTAATCCCCTCCGGATCGATGATGAACCCGAGCGCGCGGTAGAATGGGATCACATCTTGATCTGCGAATAGCGTCACGTTTGCAACATCTCGCGCGAGGAGCGACCGAATCATAGAAGTTACTAAAGCTTTGCCTAAGCCGACGCCCTGGTAGGCCGGATCGACGATAATGTCCCAGAGCGTGGCGTTGAAGACGTGATCGCTCGTGGCTCGCGCGCAACCAATCAAACGACCTTTCGAAGTATCCCCTCGATTACCAGTATCGGGATCAACGTCGACCTCGTAAAGCGTCGCCACCATGAAGGAGTTTTCGAGCGCTCGCTTGATCTTCTCTCTGGGTCTCTCCGGCCATCCCACGGCCTCGCACAAGCGCTCCACCTCCATGACATCCAAGGTTGCGGTCGTGCTAAACACAATTGCCTTGGTTTTACCGCTCGCATCAACCTTTGAGCTGAGCTGCACGTCCGCCTGTTGCGAAGGAACAAAAATAGGTCAGAACGCCTTCTTTTCAACACGAGACAGTGGGCGTCGTCTGGAACGCAACTGTCGGCATACGCGCGCGTTTAAACAGCGGGACACGTACCTCGATACCCTTCTCTACGAATGCGTATGGCTCGACGACGCCAGAGCCTTCACTCCTCGATGTGGACGGGCTCAACGCGCGCGGAATCGCTCTCGCCAGCCTGTTGCCTCCTCTCTCCACGCCGAGTCGCCGCACCGGCGCGACCGTTGCCGACGTGGACGCGACCGAAACCATCGCCGCTCGCATGTTACTCTTTCACGCGATCAGCCTCGGAGCTTTGACGGCGCGCGTCTGTGGACGTCCTCGCGTCCAACTCTGGCGGGAAAAATCTGACGTGAGATTGATTTGACTGAAGTGACACTTTCACTGCGTCATAACGCGAACGACGACGTCGAATATGCACGGACGTCACCGACAGACGAAAGAAGAGCGAGAACAACGGCGCAGTGCGAACATCGAACGCGTTCGTAACTTTAACGCGCTTCAGGTGCGTGGAACACGTTCTTTAAGATTATTGTCGTGTGCTGACGGAAAACTTTCCACGCGTAGGCTGACGTTTTACGACGACGACGCGAGGGCTTGAGAGACGATGCGTCGATGAAAGCGTGCGCAAAGCTCCTGGGTTTGTGTCCAGAGGTTTTAACGGGCTGGAACTATCGCAGAGAGACGTTGGAGGCGAGAGAGAGCGAAAGAGAAGATGCAACCGTCGCGAAAGGCGCCGAAGCGGAAGCGTCCACGAGCGATGACTGGTGGAGCCCAGAGCTCGCGCTCAGTGAGACGGCGCTGCGGAACAATCCAAAGAGTTATCCGTCGTGGTACCATAGAAAGTGGGTGATTGAAAGGCTCATCGCCAAGTTTGGTAAAGAGAAGGGCGAGGTGCGGGAAGTGCTCGAACGCGAGCACGGGCTGTGCGTCAAACTGCTTGAAGCGGACGATAGAAACTTTCACTGTTGGGCGTACAGACGCTTCATCGTTGGACTACTCGAGCGCTCGAGCGAGAACGAACTGGCGTACACGATGACGAAGATTGAGAGCAACTTTAGTAACTATAGCGCTTGGCACCATCGAAGCGCCGAGCTCACGGCGCGAGGAGAGTTGACCAAGGAGACGCTAGATGCGGAATTCGAGCTCGTCGCGAACGCTTTTTACACCGAACCGGAGGATCAAAGCGCGTGGATGTACCACAGATGGCTCACGCTCCGAGCTAAAGAACTTCCCGATGAGAGCAAGCGCTCTGATACTCTCGAAAAGGCGCTCGACGTCTGTCGCGAAGTCTCAGAGCTCGAACCCGCGTGCAAATGGCCGCTGTTGGCGCAAGTGATCATCACTGAGAAGAGGGAAGAAGAGACGTTCGAGCGTTTAGCATCCATCGATCCAGCTCGGCGAGGATATTACCGGGATGTCGTCGCCGCGGGCTCGGCGGCGGCGACATAATCCCGACGACGTCGCGCGGTTCAAACGGGGAGACCAAGGAGAAAATAGTACCATCTTAGTAATGGGCAGCGATTAGTCATTTTGTATAGTGTGAAACACAGTCGTATTACATCATGAAATTATGTGCACTCGAAAGTATTCGCAAGCGTCGAGATTAAAAAAGTATTCATCGTAAACGCATCCTAATGTCCTCTATAGTAAGTCGCCAAATTGACTACTCCACTGGCTCATACAGTTGCGACGCCATCGTCGCGATCACCATTTTGCGCGTGCGGTACAGCGAAAACGTCTATTGAAGTTGGGCATACCACAAACCGGTGATCTTGACATCCTTCGGCACCTTGGCACCAAGATCGGTGTCAGACGGCTGGATGGACTCGAAGACGCCAGCAATTTCACCGGTGGCCGGGTCGTACTTGGCCACGTTGAACACGGCGGAACCCTTGAGCGCGGCAGCGTTCTTGGTGTTTTCCTTTTGGAGTTCTTCGGAGTCAGCGCGCGCCGGGAGGGCAACGGCGTTGTCGTAACCGGTGGAACCACCACGGCCCTTCGGGTCGAGGAAGGAGGAACCACGGTAGGACGGCACAACGAAGTCACCACCGAATTGGGAGGTGTTACCCTTACCGGTGAATTCCTTCAAGGTGAAGAGGAACGGAACACGCTCACCACCCGGCAATTGGACGGTGACCGGGGCGTAGTCGAGACCATCCTTCTCTTGGATGGCGACGGAGCCATCAGAGCCGACCTTGAAGGAGCCAGCCATGCCGTCGAGGGTGTAGGTAAGACGGGTCATGAGGCGGGTCTTGGAGAACTCGGACTCACCAGCCTTGAATTGGGATTCTTCCTTGACGGTGAAGGAGGTCGGTTCCATGCAGAACTTCTCGAGGGCGTAGTCGCCAGCCTTGATTTCCTTGCCGGAAACGCCGCCTTCGACGACCGGGCAAGTGTTGGCGAGACCGGTGCCCTTCACTTGGAGGTAGGTCAAGCCTTGGAGTTCGTCGTAGGTGACGGCACCCGCGGACTACGATTGTTAAACGAGCGCAACTGGTTAGTCATCGGTCGAGATCGTTTCGACGGTCCGCCTCGATCGGCGCGCGCGCGCGCTTCATCTTCATCAGACGAGAGGAAAGCTCTCGACTAACAACTCATACTGTTTCCCCATACACCATTTTATCCGAGGCATCGGTCGTCGATCGATCGAGGAAAAAACCAACCGCTTTCTCGGATAACAAACAAATCCCGATGGAGATTCTCTGTCTGAGTGGGTTGTATTTTCACCGTTCACGACTCGACAAAAAAACATCAACAACGACAACGGACAAACACGTGGAACCGACAGACGCGTCGGGTCGTTCGGATGGCGAGCAACGGGTCGTCGGGTTGGGGCGACATCGAAATCGTACCTGCGCGAGGACGGCACCGGCGACGCCGAGGGAGACGGACGCCTTGGAGACCTTCTCGGCGAATTGCTTCATGTCAGCGCGAGCGGCCGTCTTGACGGAGGATCTGTCGCGAGACGGAGAAAACGAGGTCGTAACGTCAGTAACAGCGAACGAGACGAATGATGTGATGATATCGGCGACGATCTACCGCTGAGGAATCGACGCGACGCGACGACGAGAAGGGAGCCGACGCGACGAATCGACGCGACGAATCGAAACGAGAATTAATATCCCCGTTTCGTTTCCCGCCGCCGACCCGCGGGAAAACCCGCGACGGCGGTCGCGCGCGGTCGGTTTCACGAAACGCATATCGTCCCGATCGTCCTCGATCGCGAGCGAACCCCGATACGAACCCCACGGAACGTGGACGCCGAGCGTCGACGCCGAGCGTCGCCTCTCGGTGCATCGCGCGCGATGCGCGTCAAAGAACTCGTTCGCTCTTCCCGCACACCGCGCGCGGCGTCCCCGACCGTCGCGTCGTTCGCACGCGTCCCGAACGACGACCCGACCCGCGATCGCGATCCAGGGGTCCCGCGGTCGCGATACGAGCGCATCGAGCGTCGACGCGTGCGACTCTGCGCGACGCGATCCCGCCCGCGATCGTCGCGCGAGACCCGACGCGCGCGCGCGTTTCGAATCGTCTTCACATCTCACGCACCGCTTGACAGACTTGGACGCCTTGAGGGCGGAAACCTTGCCGAACACGGCGGAGGAGGTGATGGACGCCATGGTGATAGACTTGTGACTTTCTTGGAGCGCACGAATGGCGCCCGCCGAGGTCGGGGTCGGGAGAAGGAACGATTCGTTCGGGTGGTGGATTTATCATTCAAACACGCGTGTCTTGTTTTCTTCTCCATATCTATGTATTACGTTCTACAGTATGAGCACATCATCCACGGTTCTGAATTTCGGACATGTGGGGCCGATAGAAACGCCCGGGTCACGGGATCGTCGACGCCCGGATCCGCGATCGAGG
>Ga0255774_10001632_pt1 | contig 18205 bp, 16 predicted proteins | sample 101ome_17_FD_179972 | JGI IMG/M metagenome (GOLD analysis project Ga0255774, IMG submission 179972) | Coastal salt marsh microbial communities from the Groves Creek Marsh, Skidaway Island, Georgia - 101407AT metaG (version 2) | ecosystem: Environmental > Aquatic > Marine > Intertidal zone >...
CAAACCGATGGATCGCACGCTCGAAGCTTTCGAGGACGTGTTCACCCAGGCTGCCAGGTGGCAACATCGTCGCCTGGTCACCCGCAACTCAGGTCACACCCCCCCGTCCAATGGGGTGAATTTTGGAGTTTGATGGCTCAGACCGTTTCATCGTCGGTCCGGAACGCTGCACCCTCGTCGCTGTAGGAGCGACCCGCCGATGACGTGCCGGCTTCAGGCGGCGATTCGGGCATGATTTCAGTCACGTTGGCCGTGATTGTTTCGTACACACCCGCCCAGAATGGATAGCCCACATCCTCGCCGATGCCGATGAGCACATCGGTGGCGTTGTTGGGGGCGCTGTTGTAGTTGTACTCGTTTTGGAAGATCACATCGTGGGACACGAAGGTGTAGTTCAAGCCGTTCTGACCCAAGTCGTTCACGAAGGCTGCGTACAGGGCTTGCGTCATCAGGTCGTAGGTTGAAGCGTCGAATTGGTAAATATCAGAGTCACTTGAGCCACCGGAAATCTCCACCGGATCCAAACCGGCCGTCGCCATCAACCGTGACCAATCAAGGTAGATCTCCAGCGAGGTGTTCACGTAGAAGATGGGTGTGTCGTCAAGGAACAACGTGTTGGTGGTGGGGCTGTAGTTGCGCCATTCGATGTAGGTGGTGTCGTCGTACGTCCACTCCTCGCCTTCGGTGTCGTTGCCGAGGCTCATGAGGTCGGTGGACGTGGTCAGGTTGTCCACGCTCATGCCCATGGCGGACAGCACCAACTCAACGTTGGGCATGTTGGAGAGGTTGTTCACGCTCGATCGGGGACCGTCCGTCCAGATCACATCGGGGGAGGCGAGGTAGTAGTACGCATAGCAGGGGCAGTTCGGTGAATTTGAGATCCAGTAACTCTCGTGACCCGTGGCCACGCCCACCATGAGGTAAGCGATGGTCATGGAGCCCGTTTCCGAAGCGTTCAGCCACGCATAATCCCCCTCGCCGTTGCTGTCGGGGAAGCCATCGCCGTCAATGTCCAACCACTCACCGGTCAAGTTGGGGAACATGTCCAACGAATCGGGGACACCGTCGTTGTCGTCGTCGGTGTCGGCGTTGTCACCGATGGAATCGTTGTCGTTGTCCGACCATTCACTTCCGTCGTTGGGGAATCGGTCCCAGCCATCGGGCGTCCCGTCTCCGTCACCGTCGGCAGGCACACTGGAGGCGTTCGTGGGGTCGGACATGAGGGTCACTTCATCGCCGTCGTCCCATCCGTCGCCGTCGGAGTCGCTGCTCTGTGGGTCCGTACCGTTGCGGAATTCCTCGTGGTTGGTCAAACCGTCCCCATCGGGGTCCACAAGGTCGGCGTTGGTGCAGATGACTTCACCGGCGGCGTTCTCCTCGTAGTCGAAGTCCTCACCGTCCTGGCTGTTGTTGGCGTCCAGGCCGTTGTCCGCCTCCCACGCATCGGGCATGCCGTCTACGTCCGTATCGAGAGGACAGCCGTAGGCATCCACCGCCTCGTCAGCAACGCTATCGGGGCAGTTGTCTTCACCGTTGAGCACCCCGTCGTTGTCGTCGTCGCGTTGCGCCTCAGCGCACCCCGTCGCATCCACAGCATCGCCTGCGGCGGTGCCGGGGCAAAGGTCGTTGGCGTTGTCCACACCATCGCCATCGCTGTCGGATTGTGAAGGGCCGCAGCCGTTCGCATCGGCCGCATCACCGGCAGGGGTGTTGGGGCACGCATCGTTGGCATCGTTCACGCCGTCACCGTCGCTGTCGCGCTGAGAGGGGCCGCAACCGCTTGCATCAACAGCTTCACCCGCCGTGGTGTTGGCGCAAAGGTCGTTGACATCGGTCACGCCGTCCATGTCAGCGTCGAGCTGCGATGGACCGCAGCCGTTGGCGTCGGCGGTTTCGTTGTAGGGTGTTTGGGGGCACTGGTCCGCTGCATCGCTCACACCGTCGCTGTCGTCGTCGGTTTGTGACGGGCTGCAACCGTTGGCATCAGCGTTCTCCCCTGCTGGGGTATCGGGGCATTTGTCGTAGGCATCCTCGATGCCATCGAGGTCAAGATCCGAAGCATTGTTCACCTCAACGGGCGGGCAAACGTAGGCCGACAGATTCGTCGGCTGAACGGTCACGGATGCCACCGATGCATCCAGGTTGGTTTGGAAGAGGAAGGTGGGATGGGACATGCCTGCTGTGTCCAAGGAGGTGTCGGCTGCGTACATGCCGTAGGCTTGCCCAGCCGAGTCGGAAAGGTTCCAGTCCACCACGGTGGCCACGAAGTAAGGCACGAAGCCGGCAAAGACATCCAACTCGCTGCCGTCGCCCGTCGAACACACTTGAGGAAGTTGATAGGCCCCTGCGGCGTTGGCGGCTGTCGCCTCGAAGTTCACAATGAACGTCGTCCCGGCAGCCACCGGTTCGGATGAAAGGTGTTCGTACACAAAGAAGGTCGCGTTCTCGCCCCAAGCGGGCACCGAATCGGCATCGGCTGGTTCGTTTCCTTCGGTGCCAACGCAACCTGCCAGCGAAGACAGCACCATCATCAAGGCAAGGCTCAGTGTTTGAACGGATCGTCCCATGGAAACCACTCACCGCTGATGCGGTATAATGATTATCGTGAATTCAACGTCAATGCTCAGCATCGGGCTGCACGAGTTTGAGGATGGTGAAGGTTTGACCCTCATGACCCCAAGCCACCCGACCCGGTTCAACGAAATGAAAATGTTTCGTCCCCCAATCCTTGCCCATCGTCGGATGCTCATCGACGAATTCAATGCTGATCCCCTCGCTCCAGCGGCCACCGTACCCAACGAAAGCTCGGGCGTGCACCCCATCCACCAGCACTTCGTGACCCATGAGGTCCGGCACGGGCGAAGAGGGGTCCTGCATTGGATGAACATCGGCCTCGATTCGGAGGTTCGCTTCAGTGGCCGGAACGGTTGGGCTTGATCTTGTCATGCCCGACCAAGCCATCGAGCCCATATAACCGTTCAACAAGAACCGTTGAATGGGGACGGAGCGACCGGAGCCCTGCGACGACAGTGGGCTGTTCGCTGGCGCCCATCGGTGCATCCGTCAGCAGGCATCAGGCACCGGCGTCCTCGCCGGTGTGGAACACCGGGTCGGTCACGGCCACACCCGCTGCTTCGGCACGGGCGGCGATGCGGCGAAGGGCTTGCATGGCGTTCTCGACGCTGTCCACCTGTTCGGAAAATTGAGTCGGTGGCCAACCGCAATTGATGACATCGGCTTCCACCGAACTCTCTTCCACCCAGGCACCGCACGAAGCGCCGTAGCAATGTGCTTTGAAACGCTCCAAATCAATCCAGAACGTCGTCCGATGGCACACTGGGCAGATTCTGCACTCGTACTCCGACAGCACGGTAACCGCGTCGATGCCGACGACGTCGACCTCCCAAGCGGCGATGCTGGCGCGCTCGAGCGCCACTTGATGCGACCGTTTGAGGTGGTCGCGTAACACGTTCACGGCCGTCGCCTGGCTGCTGAAGCACCCCATGCCAACCACATCACCGTTGGCTTCCACGGCGCTGGGCACGTACACGCGATTGGGCAACGCCATGGTCAATTGCAGGATGAACCCCCGCTTAAGCCTCGCTCACGATGACGTCCAAACGGCTTCAACCACGGGCAAGCCTCCGGGATGAGGCAGCGGTGCATCGGGCTTCTCGATGCGAACCGTCACACTGGAGACAAACGGAGGTTGGTTCAGACGCTCAATGATGCGTTGAGCCATGTCCTCCAGCAATCGAATGGGTGCCGTGGCATGGAGCACGACGGCGTCGATGGCAGCTTGCACGTCGGCGTAATTGATGGATTCATCCAATTCGGTGATGGGGCCAGCGCGGTCAAAGGCCACCCAGACCGTGAAGACAAACGGTTGTTCGTCCTGGTGTTCATGGTCAAAATACCCGTGTCGAGCCATGACTTCGTAGCCCTCGAGGCCAACACGCCAGTGCACGGTATCGCCTCAGACCTCGTCGCGCTCGTGCACCCAAATGAGGTGGTAACCAAACTGTGTTTTGACAGGTTCCGACACCGTCTTGAGCGGGGCACTCCAAACCACGTCCTCAAAGGCCTTGACCATCCGGCCTTGGCGAAACCAACCCAGGTCGCCGCCCTTCGGACCGCTGGGGCAGGTGCTTTTTTTGCGAGCAAATTTTTGAAAATCCTTGAGTTTCGAAACCTTGTCTTTGATTTGCACGGCTTCGCTCTTGGATTCCACCAAAATGTGCGATGCCCAAGCGCTGGGTGCAACCATGCTTCGCCCACCTCGGATGCGGTTTTGAACCCTCTCAATGGTCCGAGTAGGCGAGGAAACGCATGAACGTCCCGTACACGGTCACCGAAACGCCCAGGGATTCCTGGTTGAAACGGTCCATCGTGTCAAGGTAGGTGTGGTATTCCCAACTCCCACTACCGTAACATACCACGGCTCTGCCGGTGGATTCACCGCCCAAATCGTAGACGAACGGACCGTGATCGGAGTTGTAGGGCATGCCATCGGCATCGCCCTTGGCACCGGTCAAGGTGGACAGACGAATGTCATAGCGGTCGGCGACATCGCTTCGTTCGTTTTTGTACAACGCAACGATGCGTTCAACGTGACCCATGTCCTCGGCGTTGTTGCCAAAGAGGGTCAGGGAATTGCCCCGGTTGGAGAAATCGGCATCGACGTGGTTCATGTCGAGGTTGATGTACAAACGCAGGTTGTCCCTGAGGCTGTTTTGGAAGGCCTCGACGTAGGCTCGTGAGCCGTAGAGGCCCTCTTCTTCGCCGCCCCATGTGCAAAACCGAAGGGTGCGTTCTGGTGTGCCGGTTGCGTTGACCACCTCGCTCATTTGTCGAGCCATCTCGAGCACGCTGGCCGTTCCGGAGGTGTCGTCGATGGCACCTTGGCCGTGGTACACCGTGTCGTGGTGCCCACCAACGATGACCAATTCACTGGTTCGTCCTCGGATTTCGCCGCACGGAACGTGGATGGTTCGCTCTTGGTCGTTGGTCACGTCAATGATCATCTCAAGCACTCCGGTTGGGCCGGTAGCGTTGAACACCGCCGCTTCAAGGAGTTCACCCGCATCTTTGCTCATGGCGATGAACGGCAGGTCGGTTGGGATGGAGCCGCCGTTGGCAGCGGTGACATCGTCCAAACCCGTTCCTTTGAAAATGGGTACGCAATCGTTCCCCTCAATTTTACCGCAGTTGTAGTCTTTGTTGACACGAATCAACCCCGCGAGGTTGTTTTCGGCAGCTTTTGACATCAGGCCCGTGTTGCCGCCGACGGTCCCGCCGCCGCGCACATACCCAACCGTCCCACCGGCGCTCGACCAAAGGGCGTCGTCGCTGCCGTTGCCCAAGTCAGTGAGAGGAACGTCTTGTTGGAAGGTGTACGCCGATTGCCCGGAGAATCCCTGAATCACGTAATCCACCCGGTGCTGGAACGAAATGATGTTCGTTCCAAAGGCCAGCGGACCCTCGCACGGACTGTTGCCGCCGAACCCCTGTACGCAAATGCGCAAACTCGGCTCACTGTTGACATGGTGCATGGGCACCTGATACGTGTGATCGGTGACCGACATGCCCATGGATTCGAAGGCTGCAGCGATGTACGATGAGGCGTTGGCTTCCTCCTCGGTCCCGCTCATGCGCCCCTCCCAATCCGGATGTCCGAGCGACACCAAGTCCTCCGCATACGCACGGGCTTGGGCTGCGTCGTAGTCGATGAGTTCGTACTCGTAGTTGGGAGCGAAGCCCAACCAAGCGGGTTGGAACACGAACACCGCCGTGACCATCAACACGGCCACGCCAATGGCGGTGAGGGCCGGAACAGACATCAGGTCCGTTGTTTTCCACCAAGGCAACCCGTCGCCCGTGAACGGGTCGAAGGTATCGGCATCCGCCTCAACCTCGGCATCAATGCTCACCACAGCGAGGGCTGAGGACCCATTCACCAATGCATCGGGGCGATCGGATCCGATCGAACGTGTATGGTCCACGAGGCGTTGAATCAAGTCCGCTTTGTTGCCGCTGATGGGCAAGCCCTTGGACTTGAGCCGCTCCTTCAGTTCGGCCACCGTGAGCGCACTGAGTTCATCCTGTTCCACGGCGGTCACCGGTTGGAGGTGCGCGTCCCACCCTCATCAATGCGGCGGTGAGGCGGGCACTCAAAGTTCATCGCCGGTCCAACGCCGACCAAGTTGATGTTCCAAGCCGATTTGGTCGAGGATTCGAGCCACAATGAAATCCACCATGTCGTCGATGCTGGTCGGGTGGTTGTAGAAACCGGGTGAAGCCGGAATGACCACCGTACCCCATGCCGAGAGTTTGGCCATGTTCTCCAAGTGGACGGTTGCATACGGGGCTTCGCGGGGAACGATGATGAGATGACGCCGTTCCTTCATGGCGACGATGGCGGACCGAGTCACGAGGTTGTCGGAAATTCCAGCGGCCAATTTCCCAATGGTGGTCCCTGAGCACGGACAAATCACAACGGCGTCAATTTTTGCCGAACCCGACGCCGATTTGGCCCCCACGTTTCGGGCGTCTTCAAGGATCACACGTTCGTGCTCCGCCATGGCCTCCGGCGTGGTCTGGCATTCGTGCTGCAGGGTCAACCGTCCCGAATCCGTCACGACGAGGCGCACGGTTTTCCCCATGTCCACGAGGACCTCCACGAGCCGTCGACCGTAGATGGCACCGGAGGCACCCGAAATACCGACGACCACCTCGCCCATATCGCCAACTCTGCACGCCCCCATATAGCCTCTTGTTCATTGGCGAACAGGAAAAAAGAACACCACACCCTATCCGAACACACCTTCATAGCGTTCCAAGCGAGCCTCAGCCCATGCCCGAAGGTCCGGAAATCCGTCGGGCTGCAGACCGCATCGGCAAAGCGCTGGTGGGTCAGACCGTGGTCGATGGACGCTGGCCGTTTCCCACCCTGAGCGACAAAACCCACCTGCTGTTGAATCAAGAAGTGGTGCAGGTCACGAGCAAAGGCAAAGCGATGCTCATTCGCTTGGCCAACGGCTGGACCATGTACAGCCACAACCAGCTCTACGGCCGCTGGACGGTACACCTCAACACCACGGCCGTGAATTCACGGCGAAGTTTGCGGGCCGAATTCATCACGGAACGTCACGCCGTGCGCTTGTGGTCCGCCACCGACATCGTGATGTTGCCCACCCATGAGGAAGGCGGCCACCCCTTTCTCGCCAAGCTTGGGCCGGATGTGCTGGATGAAGCGGTCAGCGAGGTCGCGTTGACAGAACGGCTCGCAGGACCAACATGCTATAGAAAGAAGGCGGCAACGCTCATGCTCGACCAAAGCGCCTTTGCAGGCTTGGGCAATTACCTCCGGTCGGAGATTCTCCATGAAGCAGGGGTTCATCCCGACGACCGCCCGTGCGACCTTTCGCACGAATCCGTGGTCGCCTGGGGTCAAGCCATCAAACGCATCACGGTCCGGGCTTACGAGACCGGCGGCATCACCGTGCCTGGAGCAACGGCCGAAGCGAGCAAAGCCCGGGGCGAACCGCGTCGACGGTGGCGCCATGCGGTGTTCTGCCGTGATGAACGGCCGTGCCTGACCTGCGGTGATCTTGTCGTTCGAAAGCGGTACGCCGGGCGACGTCTGGATTTTTGCCCCACCTGTCAGCCCTCGCGACGACTCAAGGATTGAACGAACGCAGACCGCCCTCTGTGGTCAACAAGGAAGACCCCGAACGCAAGGCATCCCTGACCCAGAGGAACGTGGCCACGTCCTCGGCTTTGTTGTCATCGCTGCGCTTGGCCGCGTTGCGCATCGCCATCGACATGCGGTGATTGCCCTCAAACGCCGGCCGGTGCCGGTTCAGGTAGGCCCAGTAGAGACGGGTGATGGGGCAGGTGTTCTTTGGATGGAACGCACATGAACCGCAATGATCGCTCATTCGATGGATGTAAGCGGAACCTGACACGTAGGGTTTTGTCATCATGGCCGTTCCCAGAGCAAAGGTGCCCATCCCCAAGACGTTGGGTTCAACCACCCAATCAAAAGCGTCGATGAACGCTGCATGGAACCAATCCGTCAATTCGCGCGGGTTGATGTCCAGCAGGTTGGCAAGGTTGCTGAGGACCATCAACCGTGGAATGTGGTGGGTCCAACCGTCCTCCATCACAGCAGCAACGTTGGCATCCAAACATCGCAAACCGCTTGGAGCCCCCCAATAAGCGGGGAACAGCGGGTTGAGCTGACCCAAGTGGTTGGGGTGCCCTCCGTCCACTGCCTGTGGACCCTCGCCCCATCCCGCCCCACGCCTGGCATCGGTCCGTTGGACGTCCAAGGTCCGAAAGCCGTCGGTGGCCACATGAACGTGGTGAACGTATTCCCGCCAAATCAGCTGACGCACGAACCCTTCCACGCTGTTCAGCGGTGCATTCGTGGCCATGGCGGCGGTGGCTGCCTCGATGGGCATCACCCGATGCAGGTTCATGAGCGGAGCGAGCCGGGTGTGGAACAAGCTCCTGCTCCGCTCGCTCATGGCGTCTTCGAACGGCCCGAACCACCTCAAGCAAGCCATACCGTAAGCAAGTGAGGCCCTGGCTTGCTCCCGTGTGGTCGGCAACGCTGTCAAGTCAATCCTACCGGGGTGATCGCCGTAGTGATGCTGGACCATGGCGGCCACCTCGAGATCGATTGAATCGGCGGTGAAGGTCGGCGGCGTGGGGGCTTGTGGCTCGCCCTTCCACGGTTTTCGGTTTTCACCGTCGTGGCTGTAGGACCCGCCCATGGGTTGACCGTCCATCATCAGCCAACCCGTCGTGTTGCGAACCTTGCGGTAGAAGGCGTCCATTCGGAAGGGTGGTTCGGTGCCAACGCTGTCGACGAACCATGCATGTGGGGTCAACCAACCAAGGTGAGGCAGCACCTCCACCTGACCGGAGGTCACCATGGGTTCAAGGTCCATCCGAAGTTCTCGCTCAGCCGGTTCAAGGCACATCACCGGCCCGTCGCCGAACACATCGGTCAGCGCTTCGCCGTACGTGCCGTTGGTGGAGAGATACAGGACGGGGTGGTGCGTAGCCATTTCCAACGCAAAATGACGCATGTTTGCCAGGAGGAAGGCCAATTTTTGCTGATGATACGGTCGTCGATGGGCCTTTTCCATGGACTCAATGAACACCAACCCGAGCGTTCCTTCGTGAGGTTGTGCCGGTTCAAACAGCGCCTCGTTCAGCTGGTCGTACGCGACAAAGAGCCAACGGTCGGCCGACCGTTCGTCGACGTTGGACAATTTGGATCCAAAGGGCGAGTCGGTTCCGTTCAGCGCCACGGTTTGGGATGGCCATCCGCTCCGTGGAAGCATGCTGGTGCATCCCTCAGCGAGCCATTTAATGCCCTGTTTTGGGCATTCAATAGTGAACGGTTAATTTTCGGGGTTGCAGTTCTTCACCGGCGTACGCCGCCATGGCGGCGACCTCCATCACAGCACCTCGCATGGTGGTCACGAAGGGGATGTTGAGTTCCACGGCCAGGCGGCGCATCATGTTCCCGTCACGAACAGCTCCGCCCGACACGGTGGGGACGTTGACAATGAACGACACCTTGCCCTGCCGCATCAAATCAAGAGCGTCGGGGTGCTGACCTTCGGCAATTCTGTACACGGTGGTCACAGGGACGCCGTTGTTGCGCAACACGTCGGCGGTACCACCGGTGGCATAGAGGGTGAAACCGATGTCGACCAATTCACGGGCGACCGGGACAAGAGCGTCCTTGTCCTCGTCCCTGACGGTCAAGTAAGCACCCCCTGACTTGGCGACGGGAACCTCGGTGGCGAGCCGGGCTTTGAGGTAGGCCAAATCGGCGCGCTCATCGGAACCGAACACCTCGCCGGTGGATTTCATTTCAGGGCCGGGGGCAGGATCAAGCCCTCGGAGCTTGATGAAGGGGAACACCGGGGCTTTGACACACACCTGCCCGCTGGTTCGTTGTGGAATGGTCTGCGATTTCAGAGGGATGCCAATCGTGATGCGGGCTGCGATGCGCGCCAAGGGCAAGCCCGATGATTTCGCGACAAAGGGCACGGTCCGGGACGAACGGGGGTTGACCTCCAACACGTACAGATCGTCACCTTGAATGGCAAATTGGATGTTGAAGCAACCCTTGATGTTCAAGCCCAAACCAATGATTCGGGTTTGCTCTTCTACCTTTGCGAGCATGGCATCGCTGATGTTTTGCGCAGGAATGAAGCATGTCGAATCGCCAGAGTGGATGCCCGCCTCCTCGAGGTGCTCCATGATGGCCCCCACCAGCACATCGGTGCCATCGGCAGCCGCATCCACGTCCAATTCCGTGGCGTGCCCGAGGTACTCGTCCACCAAGAGCGGTTTGTCCGGTGCGAGGTACGCCTCGCGCACGTAGTTGTCCAACTGTTGTTGATTGGACAGGATCTCCATGCCACGACCGCCCAGCACGTACGAAGGGCGAATCAGCACCGGGAAGCCAATCGTTTCCACCGCTTGACGAAGGTCGTCGGCCGTGGTGCCCGTCGCCCCTCGCGGCATGCGCAGGCCCTGACGTTCTGCGAAGGCTTCGAAACGCTCCCTGTCACTCGCTTCGTCGATGGCATCGCATGAAGTACCCATGATGGCGACGTCGAGCCCGAGCCTTTGGAGGTCGGGCATCCGCTGTTCCAGCGGCAAAGCCAAATTGATGGCGGTCTGTCCGCCGAACTGAAGCAAAATACCGTGGGCTTGTTCGCGAAGGAGAATTTCACTGACGAATTCAAGCGTGAGTGGATCAAAATACAAGCGGTCCGATGTATCAAAGTCCGTGGACACCGTCTCAGGGTTGTTGTTGATCAAAATCGCATCATGTCCCGCCTCCCTGATGGCGTTCACGGCATGCACGCAACCGTAGTCGAATTCAATGCCCTGACCGATGCGAATGGGGCCGCTGCCGATGGCCACCAAACGTTGCTTTGTACGCGCTCCGAGGTCGGGCAACAGGTCGATGCCGTCGGCCCCAAAAGGCTCGTACGTGGAGTAGTAATAGGGCGTTTTTGCCGCAAATTCAGCCGCACAGGAATCCACCATGCGGTACACAGGGTGAACACCAAACTCATGCCGACGGCGCATGACGGCCGCCTCGCTTTGACCCGGCCCAACGGACTTGAGCCCTTCAGCGGGGAACCCAGCCAGCGCATCGGCAATGTGAGCATCGGTGAAGCCGTGGCTCTTCCAGCGGCGCAACGATTCGGCCGACACCTCAGCAGGCGACGCACCAAGATCAACGATTTCCCGCTCCATGGCTGCCAAGCGCTCAAAGCCGTAGAGGAACCATCGCGTGATGCGGGTGATCTCATGGACGCGTTCGACCGACCAGGAGCGGCGGAAGGCTTCGATCACCGCACCCATCCGACGGTCGGTCGCCACCTCGAGCCAGTTGACCAAGGTCGCATCCGGCAGCGGTTCATGGGCCCGTTGCGCCATGCCCTCACCTTCGGATTCATCTGCACGGGTCAACGGTCGTGGGTGAGCGCATCCCTGCTCAAGCGAGGCCCAGGCTTTGAGAAACGCCTCTTCGAAGTTGCGACCGATGGCCATGACCTCGCCGGTTGATTTCATGGAGGTGCCGAGGGTTCGGTCGGCCGTCCGGAATTTATCGAAGGGCCAACGCGGGATTTTCACCACGCAGTAATCCAAGGTGGGCTCGAACGCAGCGGTGGTGCCCTCGCCCGTGATTGGGTTGGGCAATTCATCCAACGTGTAGCCGACGGCAATTTTCGCAGCCATTCGGGCGATGGGATAGCCCGTGGCTTTGGACGCCAGGGCTGACGACCGGGACACCCTCGGGTTGACTTCAATCACGCGAATTTCACCGGTGAATTGGTTGAAGGCAAACTGCACGTTGCATCCACCCTTGATGTTCAGGGCCCGAATCAGCGCCAAGGCTTGGTTGCGCAAGCGTTGGTGGTCAGCATCGCTGAAGGATTGAAGCGGCGCCACCACGGTGGATTCTCCGGTGTGCACGCCCATCGGGTCGATGTTCTCCATCGTGCAAACAATGGTGGCGTTGTCGGCTTCGTCCCGCATCACCTCGTACTCCAATTCCTGCCAACCGAGGATGGATTCTTCGATGAGCACCTGTGAAATGCGGGAGTTTCTCAGACCCAACTGCGAGATCTCCACCAGTTCGCCCATGTCACGAGCCGTTCCACCACCAAGGCCGCCGAGTGTGAACGCTGGACGGATCAAAATGGGCCAACTCCCGATGACCTCTGCAGCGGCGATGACCTCATCGATGGAGTTGCAGGCGATGGCCTTGCTGATGGGGAGGTTGATGGATTCGCAGACCTTGTTGAACAGTTCACGGTCCTCAGCCTTGTCAATGGCGTCAAGGTCGGACCCGATCAATTCCACACCGAGCCGCTCAAGCGTGCCGTTGTGCGACAACTCACTGGCGATGTTCAAGGCCGTTTGGCCGCCCATGCCGGCGAGCAAGGCGCAAGGCCGTTCTTTCTCGAGGATTTTGGCCACCGTATCGGGGAGCAATGGCTCAATGTAGACCACGTCTGCCATTTCGGGATCGTTTTGAATCGTCGCTGGGTTGGAATTGACAAGGATAACCTTGTACCCGTCCTCGCGAAGGGCTCGCACCGCTTGGCTGCCCGAAAAATCGAATTCTGCGGCTTGGCCGATCTTGATGGGCCCGCTGCCAAGGACCAAAATGGTCGCCAAATCGTCGCGCCTCGGCATCACGCTCGACCTCCCAGGTGGGCATCAACCATCGCACGGAACCGGAGGAACATCGGCGCTGCATCGTGCGGCCCCGGACAGGCTTCGGGGTGGAATTGCACCGTGAAGCAAGGTTTATCCACCACATCGAGCCCTTCCACCGTCCCATCGTTGGCGTTGACAAAACGGACCTTGACCGCCGCCCCGTGAAGGTTTTCGACGGGTGGTGAGGTCGCCCCGGAGGGATGAGCGGCCAAACGGCCGTCATCGGGATGGGCCACAGCAAACCCATGGTTTTGACTCGTGATGGACACGATGCCTTCGACGACGTCAACAACCGGCTGGTTCGCCCCACGATGCCCGTAGCGCATCTTGTAGGTTTGCAATCCTGAAGCAAGCCCCATCAACTGATGGCCAAGGCAAATGCCCATCACCGGCATGCCGTCCGAAACCGCTTGAGCGAGGGTGTGTCGGGCATCGGTGGCCTTCCCGGGGTGCGCCGGGTCACCGGGTCCGTTTGAGCAGAACAGCGCATCAATGGCGTAGGTGGCCTTCAGTGTCTCGTACCCGATGTCGGGTGGGCACCAAACCACGTCAAAATGCATGCAAAGATGGCGCAGGATGTTGTGCTTCACGCCGCAGTCCAGCACGCCCAATCGAGGTTTGCGCTCACCAAATTCGTCGACTGCACCGGGGTTGAGTTCCACCGCTTCATCGATGGACACCCGGTCCACCAAATCTTCGAGTTCTGGGGACGTCAACTGTTCCAGTGCGGTTTTGAGCCGGGGTTCATCGTCCAGCGGCCCGAACACGCACAACACCGTGCCCAGTTCCCTCACCCGACGGGTGATGGCTCGGGTGTCGACGTTTTGGATGCCCGGCACGCCGTGAAGGCGCAGCAAATCGTCCACCGTCCCCACGGCATGGCGATGGTCCGGTTGGTGCATGGCGTGCCGCACGACGACGCCTTGGGGCCAGACACGACGCGATTCAGAGGCACCGAGGTGAACCCCGTAGTTCCCGATCAGCGGGTAGGTGAAGGTGAGGACCTGTCCGGCAAACGACGGGTCGGTCAGGGACTCTTGAAAACCCATCATGCCCGTGGTGAAGACCAACTCGCCCGAACCCATTCCGGTGGCACCAAACAATTCACCGAGGTAACGGCCACCGTCCGCCGTCAGCAACACACCCGGCCCTCGTGCTCCTTCGGGGAGGTGCTCCGTCCCCTCTGCCAAGCCGTCAGCGGCGTCGCCGATGGCCAGCGCATCCGGATTGTACAGTGAATGCGTCGCTGGGAGAGAGCGCGAATTCGCGTCCAAGCCCCCGAACATCAGCGATTGTCCCAAACGGCCATCCATAAGGATTGGGTGGACGACAATTGAACCCCATCCCCAAACAACGACCAAAAATCGGCCTAAATGGTTCAAATCACCGGTTTATTCCTCTTCCAATCGCCGCCGGTCCGTCACGGATTTGCCCGTCGCCGACGGGTGAATCACGAGTTGCGCGTCTGGGAAATGCTGCTCGGTGCCACCCTCGCCTGACCACGCCTCCAAAAACAGCGCCAACGCTGCCACCTCTGAGTGCGGCTGGTTGCCGACCGCCACGTTGTAATGTGCATGCTTGAACACATCTCCGGGCACCTTCGCACCACCGACGACGACCATCAGCGGCCGGTCGCGTCGAATCCTCGGCACGACCTGTCGGTACGGTTCGCCGTACATCGTCAAGTGGACGACGACCCCGGGCGCACCGTCGCCCGCATCCTCCAAGGCAAATCGCTTGATACGGCCCACGCCCTTGCCAACATGTTCGCACACCATCTGACCTCCAAAGCGTTCGTTGACCGAGGCCACGTTGGCAAAAACGCCCTCGTCCACGTCCCCGGCGAGGAGAAATCTGGTGGACCCGAGCGCTCGTGCGACAAGAGCGAGGTGCGTGGTGATGCGAGGGTCTCGCCCCTTACGGTGACCCAGCCTGAGCACGGAAACATCGCTGGGCATGGTCCGGCGAAACGCAGTTCCGTCATAGGGGTAACGGCTCACTCCACGACAGCCTCGGCGGCACCTTCGACCTCAGTGTGGTCACCGATGTAGTCAAGACCGTGTGCATCCATGAACGTCAACAACCAATTGACCAAAAGTGCGTTCACAAGGAGGTTGGCACCGTAGGTCATCCCGCCCCACAAGCCAGCCAAACGCAGGCTTCGCGAGAAGCCCTCACCGACCGAGAGGAAACCGTCCACAAGCAACGAGCCGACCAGGGGTTCGGCAACGTACAGCACGGCGAAGATCATCATGCCACCGGAAAGAGCGGAGGCGTAGATGTCGCCACGGTCCTTGCTCAGCTCGGACAGCAACGCCGAAACCGCGGACAACACCATCACGGTGATGGCAACGGAGCTGAAACCCAACCCGAAAAACACGGACTCCCCGCCAACATCATCGCCTTGAAGCCCGATGAACAACCACCACCCCACGATGACGAGGGTGACAAGCACACCTCCTCGCTTGGATTTCTGGTCGAGGAGCGCATAGGCCTCCTGTCGACCGTTGATTTCCATCCGTGCGAGGATGCGTTCCGCCCTGTCGGCGGATTGTTCGACCGGCACCGGCTCTGGTTCACTTTCGGAAAACGCCATGCTGTCGCTTTCCGTCATGCGCACGCCTTCACGGTCACAACTTATGAAATCTGCCGCATTAGGGAGCGACATGATGACCGACTCAAGCCCAGAGGATGCCCGCCGAATCCTTGTGATGGAAGCGTTGCGTCATCGAGCCTCTGGGCCCCACTTGATGGGCATTGTCAATGTCACGAACGATTCATTCTACTCGGGGAGTCGCGCCCTCGAGGCCGACGCCGTCCAACGAGCGCTGGCCATGTGGGATGCCGGCGCCACATGGGTGGACATCGGCGGCGAATCGACGCGCCCTGGCGCCGACCCGGTCACGGTGAGCGACGAGTTGGCCCGTGTGGTCCCGGTCATCGAAGCCATTCGCCAGAGTGGTCACGAGGGTTTGATCTCGGTGGACACCCGGCGCTCGGAGGTGGCGGAAGCAGCCCTCATCGCCGGAGCCGACATGGTCAACGATGTATCGGGGCTTTGCGACCCTGCGATGCGTGACGTGGTGCTCAGGCACGGCTGCGCCGTGTGCATCATGCACATGCAAGGCGACCCCACGACCATGCAAGCCAACCCTCAGTACAAGGATGTGGTGAAGGAAGTCAGTGACACATTGAGGGCAACGGCCGATGCCTTGGTGGCCTCCGGCCACCCACCATCCTTGATATTGCTCGACCCCGGTATCGGCTTCGGCAAAACCCATGAACACAACATGGCGTTGTTGGCCGACGGGCACCGACTCGGCAACGACCGGCCCTACGGTGTGTTGTGGGGCGTGTCCCGAAAGAGCATCATCGGCCGATTGACAGGACACACCCGGTCCGAAGACCGCCTCCCCGGAACACTGGGGATGGCTGCAGTGGCCCAACACCAAGGCATCGATGTGTTGCGTGTGCACGATGTCTCGGCCCATGTTGACCTGTTGGCCTGCTGCACGCCGTTCATCAGCCCGACAAACCGCCCAACAGAATGAACGGCACCGCCCAAGCACCGATGCTTGAGCCAACGTTGGTCAGGGCCGTGACGAGGAGCACCTTGCCGGCAGGGTTGGTCCAAAACGCCTTCATGTCGTCCAGTTTGAGGAAGGCCTGCAGGTCGGCCGCCGTCGGTTCCGCCACCTTGAGTTGGACGTACCCCGCAAACCACCCAGCAGCAAGGGCAGGGTTCAACGACGTGATCGGCGAAGCCAAGGCAGCGGTCAGGACGGCCAGAGGATGACCTCGGGCCAGCAAACAAGCCAGCGCTGCGAACGCTGCGTTGGCGGCGGTCCACACGGTGAAAAATTCGATCCAGTCGACACCCGACGTGGTGGAGAGGACACCGGCGATGGCGGCGACCATGATGAGCGGCAGGGCCCATGGCAAGGCTTTGGTCACGGTCGAGCGTTTTGGAAGTTGGTCCAGTTCGGACAGGTCAATCCCGGCCACGGGGGCCTCGAGGTGATGCCGCACCCCTTCCAGATGCCCTGCACCGAGGACCGCCAACACACGTTGGTCGGAAGGAAGCGCCTGCAACTTGCCTGCAATGTAGGCGTCCCGCTCGTCGATGAGGACCTCGCCAGCGCCGGGTGAGAACCCTTTGAGTTCTTGCATCATGGAGGACAACAGGTCGGCGTCCTTGAGCAGGTCGTTCACATCGAGTTCGTCCTCGTCGTCCTCCTCATCGCCCAACAACGACATCATCAATTGGCGCTTCTCTTTGAAGCGCATGCGTTTCCATGCTCGGCGAAGGGTGACCTGAATGTCCCGGTCAACCAAGGCGACCTCGCAACCGGCGGCTCGAGCGGTTTGAACGGCGGCGAGCAGTTCAGCACCCGGTTGTTGCCCTTCGTCCAGGCCAAGTTTCCGTTGCTCTGCACCCAGCATGGATTGCAGGAGGATCATCGGCGCCTTGCCTTCCTTGATCACCTTGAGCAAGCCTTCGTTGTCCAAACGACGCTCGTTGACCAGCGTGTCGTAACGACCCTGACAAAGCTCAACGGCCACGATGTCGGGCTTGAATTCGGCGATCTGAGCGTTGACCGCTTCGACGGAGGCCGTGGCGACATGAGCGGTACCGAGGAGGCGCAAGCGCTCGGACACATCCACCGTTGGCGCGTCGTGGCTCATCGTCGCTCACCGAACACCGCGAGTTGCTCGGAGGTCAGAAGGTGATCTGAACGTTCTCTCGGACGTGAGCGGCGACCTGCCAGAGCTCACGGCGCTGGCAACCCTTCACGCCTGCCACCAAACTGGCTGGAATCATCTGAATGGCCTTGTTGAAGTTGGTGGAGGCTGCGTTGTAGAACTCACGTCGATCGGCGATTTGATTTTCAAGGCTGACCAATTGATTCTGAAGGTTGTTGAAGTTCTCATTGGCCTTCAGGTCGGGGTACTGCTCAGCGACCATGTTGATGCGAGGGAGCATTCCGGAGAGAATGCCCTCAGCAGCGGCCACGCCCTTGACGTCGCCCTGAGCGAGTGCACCTGCAGCGGTTTGGCGTGCTTGAGCGAATTGCTCGAAGATTTCACGCTCGTGTTGTGCGTACCCCTTCACGATGTTCATCAGGTTGGGGATCATGTCGTAACGTTGGTTGAGCAACACGTCAATGTTGGACCAAGCGTTTTCGGCGTTTTCCTCGAGTTTGATGAAGCGGTTCCATGTGCTGAAGAACCAGATCACGAAAATGAGCAGGAGGACAGCAGCAATGCCGATGATGACCAATTGAGTGGTATCCATGGGTCACGCTCCGAGGGACTCCCTCTTGAAACCTTCTCAAACGGAGCGAACCCAAGGGCCACCCACCCACATCAGGGCCAAGTTCAAACCCGAACCGCCGGTGCCAGCGACCATGTTGGAGGCCCTGACCATTGCGCT
>Ga0255774_10001647_pt1 | contig 18073 bp, 30 predicted proteins | sample 101ome_17_FD_179972 | JGI IMG/M metagenome (GOLD analysis project Ga0255774, IMG submission 179972) | Coastal salt marsh microbial communities from the Groves Creek Marsh, Skidaway Island, Georgia - 101407AT metaG (version 2) | ecosystem: Environmental > Aquatic > Marine > Intertidal zone >...
CTGATTACACAATCACTACTGGTAAGAACGCAGGCACATTTGGTGCGATAACAATTAATAGTGGTGTAACAGTAACAGTACCAACTGGTTCAACTTGGACAATAGTATAGGAATAGATTATGGCAATTACAATTAATGGTTCAGGAACAATAACTGGTGTATCAACAGGTGGTTTACCTGATGGTTCAGTTGATGCAGATACTCTAGCAACCGATTCAGTAACAGCAGCAAAGTTAAAGTCTGATGCTATTACGCAGGGTGACTTACCTGCGGGTAGTGTGTTGCAGGTGATAACAGATGTTCATACTAGGTCAGCAACAATAGAACCAAACTCAACATCCTATATTGATACTGGTCTTGGTGCTTGGAGTATCACGCCAATCAGAGAAAATTCAAAAATTCTTATCCAGACACACGGATATGCAATGCACGTTAATCCAGGAAGTCCTGGCAACAGAGGTGGTGCTTGTAAATATTATTTTCAAGTTGCAGGAGGCGGGTATTCAGCCGCTTCAAGTTATTGGATAGATGGTTTGTATCAAAACGGAGGTGGATGGACAGACACCGCTGGGCATTCATCTTGGATTCATTCTCCTTCTTATACTTTAGGTCAGCAAATTGATTATAAAATGTATGCAAGAAAAGCAACTATCAACGGTAGTAATCAATGGTACTTCCATCATAGCGGTGGAATTCAGGGTCAGAATGATGGCACTTCTAATATTGTAACTTTTATTATGGAGATTGCGGGATGAATACTAAGACAAAATCAGATGCACTTCATAGTCTTACACCAGAGGCAGAGTGGTTATTAAATGGTGACGATTTGACTTGGTATTCACCAGATATTGCTCAACCAACTGAACAAGAAATTACAGATGAGATTGCAAGACTACAAGCAGACTATGATGCTAAACAATATCAAAGAGATAGAGTCTATCCTAGCATTGGCGAACAACTAGATATGCAATACTGGGATGCAGTAAACGGAACAACAACTTGGAAAGATGCTATAGCACAAGTTAAAGCAGATAACCCTAAGCCGGAGTAGATTATGAGTAAAGTAAAAATACAAGGAAATGCTTCAGGCACTGGTACTTTAACTATCACAGCACCTAATACAAATACGGATAGAAATATAACGCTACCAGATGGTGCAGGTGAGATTTTTGTAGGTGATATAACTTCTGGTGATTTACCTAGTGGTTCAGTATTACAAGTTGTGCAAGGAACATCTTTTACTCCAAATGTAAATACCTACACAACTTCTACTGGTTGGACAGAAATAGGATTAAGTGGAACTATTACACCATCTGCATCAGGAAATAAGATTTTAATATTGATTGAATATCATCCAAAAGTACAAGCACCCACTGGTGGTGATTTAGATTTTTATGTGCAACTTCTCGAAGGCAGCACACAAATCCACGAAGTAAGAACTACATCAGATAACTTAGGTAAATTAGGTGATACTGTTTATCACACTTATATTATGCCTATGATGATTTACAGAACTACATCAGGAACATCACCATTAACTTATAAAATTCAATTTGCGTGTGGGAATACTGGCAGAGGTTATTATATTTATGAAGATTCAACTATGACTCTTATGGAGATAGCACAATGATTGATATAGGAAATGCTTTAGATTCATTAAGACCAAACTCTCAATATACTGTAAGAGATGGTGAATTAGAATGGTTAGATACAGAACAGACGCAACCTACCGAACAAGAAATTACAGATGAGATTGCAAGACTACAAGCAGAATATGATGCACAAGAATATGCAAGAAATCGTAAAGATGAATACCCACCAATAGGCGACCAACTAGACGACCTATTTAAAGCAGGTGCATTCTCAACAGAAATGACTGCAACAATACAAGCAGTTAAAGACAAGTATCCTAAGGAGGTCGTATGAGTAAGTTAAAAGTAACTACAATCTCCGATCCAGATAACGACAACACAGCAATATCTGTAGACTCCTCTGGTAACCTGACTGTACCACAGAATCTAACTGTATCAGGTACTCTGTCTGGTGATGGAAGTAGTCTTACTGGTATTACTATGCCTACTGTTGGTTATGGTGCTTTTCAAGCAACTTTTGGGACTATGACAGCAACTTGGAATACTAATACAAAGATTACTTTTAATAGTGAATTGTATGATTATGACAATTTATATGACCCAAGTAATGCAAGATACCAACCTGATGTAGCAGGGTTATATTTTATAAATAGTTTTGTTCAGTTTACAACTCCTTATAACGGATGGGTCGCTTTAAAATTATATAAAAATGGTAGTAGGGTAAAAGATATAATTACAGAATCCCCAAATACTGCTAATTACCCGTCTGCCCAATTTAGTTCTTTTATACCAATGAATGGTACAACTGATTACTTAGAGATGTATATATACCAAGATATGGGAACTGATATTACTCTTTATGGTTCTGACTGGGGAAATTTTGGTGGTTACTTAGTGAGGGAAGCATAATGTCTTTATACGAAAAAATTATATCTATATATCCAGAATTAACAAGAGAAGATTTTAGAGATACGCCAGTCCAAAATGCTTTAGTTACATTAAGAAATGATGGTGATGGAGATTATATAGAAGAGTGGAATCACCCAACATTAACACAACCTACACAACAACAACTTGAGGAGGTCTTATGAGTAAAGCAAGAAACCTTGCGGATCTTTTAGATTCCAATGGTGACGTTAAAGTATCCAACCTAGACAACGTACCTCCGTTTGAGAACATCACGGATACTGGTACGGAAGGCACTAAGGTAGCCACAGGTACTTCTGCACAACGTGGTTCAACAGCAGGGCAAATTCGTTTTAACTCTGATACTGGTCTTGCCGAGTATTACACTGGTAGTTCTTTTAAGCCTATTGATGCACCACCAACAATTTCATCAATTGATGTCACAGAAGTAGATAGCCAAGCAGGTGGCGATCAAACAATAGTTATTACTGGTACTAATTTTCAATCTGGTGCTGCTGTAACTTTTGTTGGAAATTCAGGAACAAATTTTAATGCGTCAACTGTAACAGTATCTGGTGAAACTCAAATTACAGCAGTTGCACCTAAAGCATCTTTTTTAAATGCTCAAGAGCCTTACGGTGTTAAGGTTGAAAATATAACTGGTTTATCAACTACACTTGCTAGTCAAATCAATGTTGATACAGCACCTAGTTTTAATGTTGCTAGTGGCTCATTAGGAACATTACAAGATTTAGATAGAGCAAGTTCTAATTTAACAGCAATAACAGCAACAGACCCAGATGGTGATACAATAACTTTTTCTAAAGTATCTGGTACTTTACCAACTGGAATTACATTAAATTCTGATGGTACTTTTTCTGGTACAGCAAACTCAGAAACATCATCTACAACTTACACTTTTACTGTTAGAGCCACAGCAAATTCTAAAACATCTGACAGGCAATACACTATTACTGTAAATCAACCACAAATTTCAGGTTACGATTCCGTAGATACATCAATAAGTGGATACGCAATCTACGCATTTACAGATACTGGAACAACTAATTACACAGTAGCAAATTCTATTAGTGCTGATGTTCTTATCGTAGCAGGCGGTGGCGGCGGTGGTGAATCTTATGGTGACAACGATACTGCCTCAGGTGGTGGTGGAGCAGGACAAGTGCTTTACTATTCTGGATATACATTACCAAGTGGTTCGGCATCATTAACTGTTGGAGCAGGTGGTGACGGATGGACACCAGGGTCATCTAATTTAAGAGCAGGTAACAATGGTGGTAATTCTGTTGCACTAGGCGTTACTGCAAATGGTGGCGGCGGTGGCGGAGCAAACGATGGAGGTAGTCAAGCAGCACAAGGTGGTTCAGCAGGTGGACAAGGTGCTAGAGATGGTAACTCAACAAACAGAAGATCATCTAACAAAACAACTTACTCTGGTTGGTCATCATACGGAAACTCTGGCGGTATTTCAGCAAACGGTAACTACTCTGGTGGTGGTGGCGGTGGAGCAGGCGGTCAAGGTGGCGACCAGTCTGGCGGTCACAATGATGCCAACTCTATCGGTGGTGCAGGTGGAGCAGGTATAGATATGTCATCTACCTTTGGAACAGCCTTTGGTGAAAGCGGTTGGTTCGCAGGTGGTGGCGGTGGTGGCTCTTATCGAGGCCCTAATGGCACTATTAGAACCGATGCTGCACAAGGCGGTCAAGGCGGTGGCGGTAATGGTAACTGGTCAAACGATAGAAACTCTGGGCCAAATTACCAACAAGGCTATTCAAGTGCTATTCACGGTCAAGACGGTACTGGTGGCGGAGGCGGTGGTGCTGCTGAAGATGCTAATAATGCAGCAAACTCAGGCTCAACATCAGGTGATGGTGGTAACGGAATTATCCTATTTAAGATCGCAGTATAGCGGCAATTTAAAACCAGGAGATATATGGAACCTAAAGAATCCTGGCACCTCTCCAAGACCGTTAATATCTCCCATATCATTACAACAACCGTACTAGTAATAGGTATGGTGACGTATATCAGCGGTATTGAGCGAGAGGTCGCCTTACAAAACGTCAGAATCGAAGCAAACACTAAACAGATCGAATCAAACTATGCAGACAACAAAGCTATGTTTCATAAGATCGATCAGAAGCTAGATAAGCTCTTCGATATTTTATACAAACCAAAGTGATACCAATAATCGTTATACCTGATTGTTGGTTATTACCTCTAGTTACACCCTTTATATGTGCATAGGAGGTGATCCTAAATGATCCAAATACTCTCAGCAGTCGGGAGTATTGCAGCCGAGTGGTTCAAAAGTAAAAGAGTAGAAACACAGGCTAAACACGAATCAAAAATGAAGCAGATCCAATCGGACGCTTATTGGGAAATAGAACAAGCTAAGAACGCTAATAATTCATGGAAGGACGAATGGTTTACCATAGTCCTATCCATACCAATGATTGGCGCATTTATACCGGCGCTTGTTCCTTATATAACCCAGGGATTCGATGTTTTATCTGCAATGCCCGAATACTACAAAGGATTCCTAGCTGCAGCTATAGCAGCCTCATTCGGAATCAAAGGCCTAGCCCAGTGGAAGAAATGATGGCTAGGAATTATAAAAAGGAATACGAGACATACCATAAGAAACCCAATCAAAAGAAAAGGCGTGCTGCAAGAAATGCTGCAAGAGCATTAATGATCCGTAAAGGTCGCGCACGTAAGGGTGACGGTATGGACGTAGATCACAAAGATCGTAATCCTAAAAACAACTCAGTGAAGAATCTACGTATTCAATCTAAAAACAAGAATAGAGGGAGGAACAAGTGACAGCACCCAATAAGCTTTTAGAAGAGCTGCACAACGCTGTAGCAGAAGACCTTCTATATAAAATTCAAAATGGGGATGCAACTGCAGCTGAATTAAGTGCTGCTATTAAATTCCTAAAAGATAATGGGATAGAAGCCTTACCAATGGAGGGATCACCTCTGGGTAACTTAGTAGACCATTTGCCATTCGATGTTGAATCATTGGAGAGACACTGATGGCATGTTGGAAAGGTTATAAACAAATAGGTATGAAAAAGAAGAATGGACGTAACGTGCCAAACTGCGTACCTAAGAAAAAGAACACTAAGAATTACCAAAAGGTTCAGTTCTAAACTTACAGGAGGACTATGCCGAACAAAGTCCCAGAAGAACTAAAAGACTTTCGTAACTTCTTATTCCTAATTTGGAAACATCTCAACCTACCTAATCCCACGCCAGTCCAATACGACATAGCCGATTATCTGCAAAACTCACCGAAGCGTTGCGTAATCGAAGCATTCCGTGGTGTAGGTAAATCCTATGTAACCTCAGCTTATGTATGCTGGGAGTTACTTATGGATCCTGAGAAAAAGATATTGGTAGTCTCAGCATCTAAAGTTAGATCTGATGACTTCTCTACATTTACGCAAAGACTTATCCAGGATGTTCCATTCCTGGCACATTTGAAATCTCGAGAAGGCCAAAGGCAATCCAAGGTAGCCTTTGATGTAGCTCCAGCTCAGGCCTCTCATTCTCCTTCAGTAAAATCTGTGGGAATCACAGGTCAGCTAGCAGGATCTCGTGCTGACGTTATCGTAGCCGATGATATCGAGGTACCTAACAACTCAGCCACTCAGGTTATGCGAGAGAAGCTAGCTGAATCCATCAAGGAATTTGATGCGATCTTAAAGCCAGAAGGCAAGATCATTTACCTTGGAACACCTCAGACAGAAATGTCTATTTATGAGCAATTACCAGATCGTGGTTATGAGGTCAGAATATGGCCTGCAAGATACCCCTCAGAAGTCCAGAGAAATCGCATGACGGGGAGATTAGCTCCCATCATAGGGGATGCCTTAGATAGACAAGAAAAAGACCAAGGAGCGCCCACTGATCCCGATAGATTTGATGATGAAGATCTAATGGAACGTGAGCTATCTTATGGTCGCTCAGGATTCGCTTTACAGTTCATGTTGGATACATCTTTATCTGATGCAGATAGATATCCATTAAAGCTGCATGATCTTATTGTATTAAGTACAAATGTAGATAAAGCACCTGAAAATTTAGTCTGGGGACGTATGAGTCACTTAGAACAAAAGGATCTACCTAATGTAGGTCTTGTAGGTGACAAGTTCTACCAGCCACAAGAAGTCTTAGGAGACTGGTTGGAATATTCAGGTTCCGTTATGTCTATTGACCCCTCAGGTCGTGGTGCTGACGAAACATCCTATGCCATTGTCAAAATGCTCAATGGTTTTCTATACGTTGTAGATGCTGGAGGTATCCAGGGTGGATATGCCCCTGAGACGCTCCAGAAGCTCGCAGATTTGGCGAAAAGACATAAGGTCAACCAAGTACTCATTGAAAGTAATTTCGGCGACGGAATGTTCAAAGAATTGGTCTCACCATATTTTGTTAAGACATACCCTGTGACTATAGAAGAGGTAAGACATTCAATTCAGAAAGAGAAGCGAATGATTGACACCTTAGAACCTGTAATGAACCAACACAGGCTCATTATTGATCCTAATGTGATCGAAAATGACTATAAGACAGCTCAGGTATACCCAGCTGAAAAAGCTACTCAATACATGCTGTTTTATCAAATGACACGCCTTACAAGAGATAAGGGTGCTCTAAGACACGACGATAGACTCGATGCTTTATCTATGGCTGTTGCCTACTGGGTTGAACAGATGGCAGCACAAGCTGATGAAGAGATGAAAGACAGACGAGCCCAGCTACTCGAGGATGAGCTACAGAAGTTCATGGATAACGCTTTGTTCCCAGGACAAGGTAAGACTCGAAGTGCTTATAAAGGCTGGATAAATTAATTGTGGACGATATCGGAAAGGGGGAGGAAAAGCCCCCCCCCGGTTCACATAGTATTAATAGTACTTAAGACTTCTTAAGAGGTTCTTAAGATTACCTAAGTAAGGAGATATATGGCATTACCAGTAATAGCTGCTATAGGAAGAGTAGCAAAAGCAGGATATGACGCTTACAAGATGAGTAAGAAAGTAAGGAAAGTTAAGAAGCTAATGAAGAAAGGAGATGCTTCTGCTTATTCAGCTAAGAATAGAGATGCAAGACATAAATTATTAAGTAAGAAGAAGTATCAGAATAAAGCAACACCTAAGAAAAAAACAGCCCCTAACAAAGACCTAGGTGTTAAGAAGAACACTCTCAGCAAGAATGAAGCTCGTAAACGTCTTGATCTAGATAAAGAAGGACGCAAGGGTAATGAGATGTGGATCCGACATATGCAAAAGCAAGCGCGTAAGTCAGGAGACAAAGACGGAGGTAAAGTAATTAAGGCTTCGAATAATGAACCAACAAAGGCAGATCTTAAATTCAAGAAGCAAATGAAAGACTTCAAAGAGTGGTCTAAGACTGCCATTACTAAAGCTAAGAAAGATAAGAAGTAATGGCTGGCATGAAGATTGATAAGAGCAAGATGGCTTGTAATAAGCCTCGACGTCAGATCTCAGGTGGTAAGAAGAGTGTCGTTAAAGCTTGCTCTGGTGGTAAAGAGAAGATTATTCGTTTTGGTGATGCCAATATGAAGATCAAGAAAAACATTCCTTCTAGGCGTAAAAACTTCAGAGCTAGGCATAACTGTTCCTCAGCTAGTAATAAACTCTCAGCACGCTATTGGTCGTGCAAGGCCTGGTAGTTATGCAAGATCATCTCACTAAGGGAGCCTTCGGGCTCCTTTTTGCTTTTATAACGTTCTTAGGCTCAATGCTTTACACAGCTAATAACGACATAGTGAGGCTTAATCAAGCTATGCGTCTATTGGTTGATGATCACATGCAGATCATTCCTTCTCCTGAAAATGCATTAGAGAGGGGGAGGTTAGAAAGTCGTATCAAAGTCAATGTAGTAATACTTGAGAAGCTAGAGGATCGCACTAGGGATCTTCAGGAGGAGATACGAAAGCTCGAGACTAAATTGGAAATTCTTAAGTATGGTAAATAAATTAAAACTGATGGTGACTAAAGTGCTCTCTAGGGTTTCTAGGGGTAAAAAGGATATTGTAGAGAAACCACTGCCTCCTGTAACAAAGATGTAGTCGGATTATTTTGCAGAAAAATGTGAAAGCCTTTTTTCCTGACCCGAGAGGGCGACTTCCCCCCTTGCCCCTGAGACGCCGCATCAATCCTGGTGTTTCGCGTCTAAGAAAGGCACGGGGGCACCCGCGGCGAAGTGAGTTGACTATCATAACGCCACAATCTACGCCACAATAGGCTTCAAACCCTACTGTATGTTGACATCCCAACGGACTCTATATCCCTTGCGTTATGATGCGTGCATTCTAATAAGGTGAGCCGCGAAAAAAACTCGCGTCTCTTTCTTCTCTATCTATTTTTTTCTTACGCCACTCCAACACCTAGACACACCTCAGCTTCCCTGGTGTATCCCTAATCAATAACCGCTAGCCTTCACATAGACACGCTACCTTACTTAACCAAGATAAGACCCTGTGAAGTATTTAGTTTCACTGGCAGCTCTCCTTAGCTGTTCCACTATCATTGTCTCATCTCTAGCGATCTCTAAGCTTCTCAACTCACTCGACTATGTAATCGATGAGCAACATCCATGACAACCTCCGATATCCGTATCGCACCAAGATCTTCTTGCGGTATCTCATGACATCACAACCCAACGAGTTAAGTTCATCCAGTAATCACAGTAAGACACTGCAAGTACTCCTAGTGTTTCTTAACGTTGCCTGTACTCATCATTAACTAGTATTGATCTAGTCTGTTCTGTTTATCCATCTATGTTTCTCGTTTCTTTTTCTGTTAACGCCATTGCCAATTCAGTGCAGCCCAGCCCCAGGATAAATACAACCCGCTAAAGGGGTCGGACGATGTCCTTGTATTGATCCTGGTTCTGGTCTCAAGAAGCCCTGTTGGCAATAACGCCAACATAAAAAGGAGAAACATGATGGCAAACATCACACTAGATCTAACACCAGTTAACAACGAGTTCATTCAACGAGTAACACTGGAGAACGCAGTCTCTAACTGCGATTACTGGATTAAGCTCAATGTCAATGCAGCTCACACTGCAAATGAGAATATCCGCAAGAAGATCGGTGACGATCCAACGGATATCGAAGGTCGTCCTGTCGACGATGCCGCTCATCACGATGATTACATAGTCGAGCAACTCGATAAGCAAGACATCGCAGAAGAGCGAGTCAAAGAGTGGAAGCAAGCTAAGAAGACCTACCTAGATCAACTAAAGAAATACTTCCCAGAATCTAACTTGGTTGCAAAGCAAAGTAAGGCACGACCTGACTATGCGAAGCGACTAGCTGCAGCACTAGCTAAGTAACACCAGGGGGAGCTTCGGCTCCCTCTCTTTTTGCTTCAGAAAAAAATGTTAATGCACGCACTGGCAAAGCCAGTAGCCAACTCACTTCGCCTGCTCACTATCATGGTGTGGAGGCGAGGCAATTTAATTTATAGGAGAAATAATCATGGAAGCTAATTTCAAAATATATGACTACACACCTACCTACGACGAGGTCAAAGAATTTGTAGGTGGTTATATCGAACGTGTCCTTTTACCAAACAACGACGTCCTACTTGTTGACGAAGATGGCCGCATGAAGCAGCTCGAGTACAACGCTGACGCGTCAATGTATTGGTATGAGCGACGTAAAGAAAATGGTGAAGATTGGATTGATCCAAACTGCATCATTGTAGGTAACGCTGTATGCGTACCTGCACAACACCGTAACGATGAATGGTAATTCATCTATTTTTTTTAATGTTAAGGAGAAACAACATGAACAACGCAACAGACGTCATTCGTAATGACATCATCAAAGAACGCACCACTATCATTGAGGACGCGGAGACAGTTCCACCAACTGCTATTGACAACCTCAAAACTGCAATAGCTACATTCGTAGCTCGTTATCACCAGTGGTTTGAGAACGAACGCTTTTGGAATATCCGTGATCAAGAAGAAGTCTCTGGTCTCGAGATGTTCGAGATTATCACTGGTGAAACTATCGATTACATCGAAGAAACCTTCTGTCGTGCTCGCAAACGCTATGTGTACAACGTTACCTACACACATCGTATTGAAGTAGAAGCAGAAGATCTTGACGACGCTGAATACCGCGCCAGTGAAGAACTAGATGACCACATCAATTCTATCAGCTCTGTCGACTTTGACTTCGATCTAGACGTTCACATGACAACACTTGAGCAAGGACTATCAAGTAACTCGGAGATCAAGTAATGGACTTATACACAATTGACGAATACGTATACAGAGGCGAGTGGGACACAGCTCAATTTGTTACTGACGCACCTTGGGACGTCGTAATGAACTGCTGCGTTGCACTCGATTTACCTAACCGCACATCTTGTGACGATCTCGACTCAGCACTAACCAATCTCGGTTACGCATTCGAGAAACAAGCACCTGAATGGGGTCACATCATTGGTCGTGCAGAAGTATCTGACCACGAAGACTTTCTACGTAACGATCGCCCAGATATCTATGAGCTTATTGAGAACGATAACTATAACGGAGAAACCTAATGATTAAGCTTTATTACTTTCTGACAGGTCTATACGCCGCCGCTTTGCTTGGCGTTTTATTAACTTTATACGAGGCATATACATTATGAACATAACAGTTGTACGCAAAATAACTACAGTCAAAACATATAGCGCAATCGTTAAATACGATCCAGCTAACCGTGACGCCTACTCACTAGATGAAGATCTACCATTTACAGGTGTAGAAGACGTCAATGACACCACAGAGTTCTTTGACTCTAACGACAATCCTGTCGACTTAATACGATTAGAGGAGATATACCATGACGAGCTCTAGAACTGACGATCCTAACTATCACGACCCTGATCAAGTCGACGGCAAACCAGCACTAGCCACATGCTTTCCACGTTACTGCGACCACTGCGGTACTGGTATGCACGACGGCTGGCTACATTTCGAGGGTAACGGCAACTGGTGTTCCGAAGAATGCATTGTTGCATCCAAAGTTTTGCCTTTTGTCAAAACCGTACGTGAACTTCAAGTCTATTGGGCAACTCTCGACTGGGAAGTCATGGACGATCCCACAATCTTTTGGACTGAGTGGTACCACGAGCCTCATAGCGACTGGCACTGCGACTGCAATGCATAGGAGGTTACATGTCACTACTTAACTATATCGAGTTCTGGGATCCAGACTCAGACGTCAATGTCTGCACTATGACTAACGCTGACGACCGATGCGTCAAGAAATGTGTCGAGCTAGCTATGTCATATCTACCAGATGTGTTTACAGACACACAGTTCTTTAACGAGCTGCAAGTTCATATCAAGAACTTTGGCTATGACATCTGGGACATTGACTTTGAACAATACGAATTACCTACAAGGAGTAAATAATGCAAATACAACGACTACAACCAAGCAACCTTTTTCATACTGTCGAGGAGGCCGGAAAAATCAGCGACTGGATCGAACACTTCAGTCAAGGTTTTGATGCTAGCAACAAAGTCTATGCAATGACCATGGCCTATGTTGTTTGGAACTCAATATGTAAACACTACAACGAGCAACTAGACACTATCATCAATGCTGCATATGACGACAGCATGCCTGACGATCCTGACTTGTTCAAACGTCTCACTGACTTATGTCTCACCGAGCAAGAGTACAACTCTTTATACGATGACCTCATCCACAAATACGGGGACGTCGACAGCTTATACATGCTCAGTGACGAAAACAAAAACATGGCTACCTACCTAGCAGATGAGGTTGGCTTAGACATGCAATCTATTAACAGCATCTGCCGTGGCGAATTCAAATGGAGGGTAAACAATGCTTAATATGCCGCACGATTACGCAATCGACAACTTCGTACTTACTATCAAGGGGCAGGGTATAGACCAAGCTCTTTACATGACAATCAACTCAGAAGATCTAACCGACTCAACTTGGCACTGCATCTTCAATGACATCGATCACAAACTCAAGGAGCGCAACAATGACAACTAAAACCGATACACCTACATCTGCAGAAAAACTATTGTTTGACTGGTACTGGAATCGCTTAGATCCAAATTCATTCAAAGGTAAATTAGCTGCAGCAATCCTGCATGCTGACACTGGTAACCGTCGGTTGCTTTCTAAAGGCTTTCCCGATGAGGTTGCTGCCTTCAATAACTACAACCACACCGCAGATTACTGGGACTCAGTTAACAAACGTGTTGGTTCTTTTTATGGTCTCAATTGATACGATACAGGAGTAATTACTATGCAGGATTTAATAATACGTAATCAAACTATCACTAACAAAGCTATGGCGGAGTCTATCTGCCATACTTTATCCAAGCCCGGCAAAATGCCTGGGCATGGCTATTCGATACCCGCATCCAAATGCAAAACAGGTAGCAAGCTTGCCAAAATACCTGGCACGCCTTGTTACAACTGTTACGGTATGAAGGGTCGTTACCGTTTCAAGAATGTGCAAACAGCACTTATGAAACGTTATCTGTCTCTCGACCATCCACAGTGGGTCAGTGCTATGACTTATCTCATAGCCAAGACCAAAGACACACACTTCCGTTGGCACGATGTTGGTGACATTCAAGATCTCAATCATCTTGACAACATCTGCCAAGTTGCACGCAACTTACCTGACGTGCAGTTCTGGCTACCAACCGAAGAACGTATTCTTGTTAAGCAATATCAACAAACGTCTGTTATTCCAGATAACCTCACTATCAGAATTTCGTCTGGTAAAATTGACGTATGCTTAACAAACACCGACTACAACACATCAAGTGTTGTTACCACACCTCTCAATGCTGCAGGCCACTTATGTCCTGCGCCAAAACAAGGCAACCAGTGCGGCACTTGCCGTGCCTGCTGGGATAAGGAGGTAGCGAATGTCAGCTACCTCGAGCATTGATTGGCAGCTAGTTATAGTTTGTATATATCTCGTAGTTTTTCTACTCAATATACTATGGGAAAACATACGTAAAAAATAACTAGCGTTTACGGGCAGGTTTTCGTTTCTCCTCTATTTCCCTGCCCGTATTTTTTCATATGCCCAACGCAGGCCACGATCCAGGGGGAGGTTACTATCATGGTGTAGGCGGAAGTTTTCGAAAATGAACATAAATCTTATGTGTATTTCTTATAAACACATAACAAATTGCGATAAATACATGCCCACATTTAATTGCATTTCTAAAATAGTTACTTTATCGTAGCAATTAGAGGAGAGAGAGTAAATTACAGTGTCGGAGGAGCTATGAGATGTTGTAATATAGAGTTAGTCGTTCAGAAAAATAGCACTGGGTCGACTTGTTTCATTGAACGAGTCTTAAGAGATAATTACGTAGACACGTACATTCATCTATTTAGACTTCTTATCGTAATTTCTAGAAATCATGCTCAAAAATAAATTGTTTGACGCTTTGGATTATTTGCGATCTTTTGACGCAGAAATGCCAATTCAAACCATCATGACTTTACTCCTGATTTACAAGCACCAGGACGACGAGAGAGGCATCTCTATTAAGGATATAGCAGACCAGTTGAATATATCTGGAGCAGCCGCATCACGAAATGTCTCAAAGCTTACAAAAGCTGGGGTAAAATCTATGGGTGGCTTAAATTTAGTCACAACTAAAGAGGATCCGATGTATCGGGTTCGTAAGACAATCAGACTGACCCAAAAGGGGGAAAGCGTAATGCGAAAAATACAGGAGATGTTATGAGTGTAAAACCAAGAGGTGCTGGCTTCGAAGCCTATGTCACCGATTCTAAAACTGGCAAACGCCGTCGTAAGACATTGCCAACCTATGCTGAAGCTGTTCAGTGGGAAGCTGAGACTAAATTAGCTCTTGCTGCAGGCTCAGATCTGCCACGTAAACCAAGCGTTAACTCGTGGACATTTGAGACAGCTTTACAGAAAACCTATGACGCTGAGTGGCGTGGTACCAAAGCTGAAGATTCAGCCATGAAGAATGCAAACATGGTCATGAATTTTTTTGGTAAAGATTGTTCCTTATCCGTAATTAATACGGAAAGAGTGCAAGATCTTGTGAACCACCTGCGTAACGAAGTAGGGAATTCAAACGGCACCATTAATCGTAAATTGGCTGCTTTATCTAAGATTCTTAAATATGCCTGGAAGTGTGAGCGTTTAGACAAGCTCCCATACATTCCACGTCAGAAAGAATCTGTCACCAAAGAGCGTTTTCTCAGTCTGCCTGAGGAAGAAGCTATTGTGAAAACACTGCGACAGCTCGATAGGGATGATATTGCTGACCTCGTTATCTTCCAATTAGATACTGGGGCTCGTATAGGTGAAACACTCAAGCTCACTGGAGATGCTTGTACACCTAAGCAAGTCACTTTTTACGATACAAAGAACCATAAGGATCACGTTGTTCCTTTAACGCCACGTGTATCTCAGATTATCTCTAAAAGGTTGGAGGTATTCGGAGACGGCAAGATCTTTCCAGGACTTACTTATGAAAAGATCCGCTATGAGTTTGTACGTGCTCTGCAAATCAATCAGATCGATGATCATGCAGTAACCATACATACTCTTAGACACACATTTGCATCACGATTGGTGCAGCGCGGAGTTTCGATCCAAACAGTGTCGAAGCTTATGAATCACAGCTCACTGCAAGTTACTATGAGATACGCGAAGCTCGCGCCTAGTAATTTGACTGACGCAATATCCGTTCTATCGAGCGGTAGCGTGACTGTGGCGTAATTGTGGCGTAAACTGTGGCGTATTCAGCGAGAGTGGTGGAATTGGTATACACACGAGACTTAAAATCTCGCGCCGTTTCAATGGCTTGCGGGTTCGAGTCCCGCCTCTCGCACCAAACAATGGGTCTTAAAATCCCATTGCAATGGATACGCCACAGTATCAACTCCCCTAAAGTATTGAATTTAGCCTTATTTCATAAGACTTTGAAGCGGATGTCCGTTTATTCGTATTTTAAGGGATTCTTTTAAATTGCCCTTTGTGGCGTAAATTGTGGCGTAAATATGAATTTAGTAGAGGAACAACGTAAGTTAGAAAAGGAAATGAAGGACACTTCGGTGTCTCGTTATTACAAGGAAGTGGGAGTAGCTCAGGAGCGTAAGCAGGAGAGCACAACCCTCTATGGCATCAACCTGATGAAGCATTCAGTCAATGCACTGAGTGACGGAATCATCGACTATTTGCAGCATGCCTTCGCTGGGAGAGCGGGGAAAATCCAAACAGCTGCAACTATTCTCAACTCAGTAGATCCTGAGAAAGTTTCATACCTAACCCTGAAGATGGTGGTGGACGGGGTTTCCAAAAGATTACCACTCACGAATGTCGCAATGACAATCGCAAATGCCGTCGAAGATGAGTTCAAATTTGGTCTCTTCGAGGACAAAGAAAAGCACTGGTTCAAGACCATCGTCAATGAGGTCACCAAGAGAACCTCCAACAGACACTACAGACGATACGCTCTGATCCATACGATGAATCGTAAGGCTCTGATTGACTATGTTCCATGGTCTCATCAGGAGAAAATGCATCTTGGCTGCAAGCTCATCGATATCCTGGTTCAGACCACTGGAATCGTCCAGGTTAAAACTCACGCCTATGGTCGGAAGAAACGTAAGACTTTCATCATAGCTACTGAGAAGACCATTGATTGGATCCAGAAGGTTAACAAGAGCGGCGAGTTACTATCACCTTTCTATCTGCCTTGTGTCATCCCACCAAAAGACTGGACTGAACCAACTGGTGGTGGATATCACCATGCGTTTGTGCGCCCCCTTCCTATGATCAAGACTTACAACCGTAAGTATCTAGAAGAGATGCGTAACCACGATATGCCTGAGGAGTATGCAGCTATCAATGCGCTGCAGAAGACTCGCTGGGCTGTAAACCACAGAGTTTTAGATGTCATGAGATCCTGCTGGGAGTCTGGTATGGATTGGAAGGGCATCCCACCAAAGGATGCTTTACCGATTCCTCCGAGCCCATTCCCAGGGATGGAGAAGTCTGAAATGGATGAAGCTCAGCAGAAAGCTCTCAAGCAGTGGAAATCAAAAGCTGCTCAGGTTCACCAAGCAAATACGCGAAATAGCTCAAAGAGAATCCAGTTCATTCGTACATTACAGATGGCTGAAAGATTTTCTCAATATGAAGCTTTCTATTACCCATATCAAAGTGACTTCAGAGGTCGTAAATACGTCACAGTGAGCTTTTTATCACCTCAGGGAACTGGGTATTCCAAAGCTCTATTAACGTTTGCTGATGGCAAACCTATTGAGTCTCCTGAAGCTCTTAAATGGCTCTGTATTCATGGTGCTAATTCATTTGGATATGACAAAACATCGTTGGATGCTCGTGAGCTATGGGTCTACAACAATGAAGAGCAGATCCTGGCCTCAGCTGGAGATCCTTTAAACCATACCTGGTGGCAAGAAGCTGATGAACCTTGGATGTTCTTAGCATTTTGTTTTGAGTATGCAGGATTCATGGAGGAGGGCATGGGCTACATGTCTTCTTTACCTATCGGTCTCGATGGATCTAACAATGGCTTGCAGCATTTCTCAGCTCAACTCAGAGATACAGTAGCTGGTAAAGCCACTAACTTATTACCAACCCCAGAACCACAAGATATTTATCAAGAGGTAGCTGACAAAGTGATTAGTAAATTAGAAGAGATGGCTAAGAAAGGGGATGTCCTAGCTCAGGAATGGCTGGACTTTGGAGTAACTAGAAAAACAACTAAACGACCTGTCATGGTTCTACCGTATGGCGGTCAAAAATATTCTTGTCGTCAATACATAGAAGACTATGTGGTCGAGAAGCTAGAAGGAGGCCATCCTAATCCTTGGCCTCGAGATTTATTTCCACCAACTCATTTCCTTACAACACTTGTTTGGGATGCGATTGGTGACACCGTAGTTTCCGCAAGGAATGCTATGAACTTTATCCAGGAAGTGGCAGCTAAGGTTTCTGAAGAGAACCTCCCACTGATCTGGACGTCGCCTTCAGGTTTTGTTGTTCAGCAGCAATACCCATCAATGAAAGAACGAAGAATAACTACATATATTGATAACACACTGATTAAGCCAACAGTGAATGAGCTTGATTTTACTAAGCTCGATAGACGCCGTGCTGTGCAAGGCTCTAGCCCTAACTTCGTTCACAGTATGGACGCTGCTGCAATGACACTCACGATAAATAAATGTGTTGCTGAAGGTATTACTGATTTTGCAATGATTCACGATAGCTACGGCGTACATGCTGCAGACACTGAATTCCTTGCAGAGAAAATTCGTGAGGCTTTTTATGAAATGTATACAGCTAATGATGTGCTTTCTGATTTTAAGAAAGAAGCTGAAGAGGTTGTCGATGATGTTCCTTCTGTCCCTGAGAAAGGTGACCTGGATCTCAAAGAAGTACTAAAGAGCCAGTTTTTCTTTAGCTAAATTGCTACGGAAAAGTAACTAATA
>Ga0255774_10001665_pt1 | contig 17973 bp, 20 predicted proteins | sample 101ome_17_FD_179972 | JGI IMG/M metagenome (GOLD analysis project Ga0255774, IMG submission 179972) | Coastal salt marsh microbial communities from the Groves Creek Marsh, Skidaway Island, Georgia - 101407AT metaG (version 2) | ecosystem: Environmental > Aquatic > Marine > Intertidal zone >...
CTGCTGACAGTGTTGTTGAATCAGCACTGTCATATGTTTTTGGTGGAGTATATGATGCAATTTCTCCAAATGGATTATCCTCATCAAAGTTTAATATACCTGCTGCCTCTTCTTTAAATTTATTATTATCACCAAATGAATCTTGATTATCTAAATTTTGAATTGTTGCAACTGCTGATGCACCAAAACCATTATCCTGAGAAATAATATTAACAGTAGGAATCGATGTATAACCAGACCCAGAATTTGTTATTGTAATATTCACAAGTTGTCTGTATGATTGATTTGCACCAATTACACCAGTTGCCGTTGCCCTAACACCAACATATTGTAATTGAGCAGTTCCATTAGGCATAAACCCTGATGTATGTACTGGAGCATCACCGCTTGTTGTACCAGCTTTTGTTACAATATATCTTCTATTATCATAACATAATTCTTGTTTTGCGGATACACTAGTGTTAGATGTCCAATCTGGTCCAATTTTTATAATAGGAGCAACATTATAATCATCGCCTCTATTAATAACCTTAATTGAATTTACAATACCATTTTCTATAACATTTGTATCAAAAGATTTAAGTGATTGGAAATCATCAATTTGTTTTACATCTGTGCTAATTCTTTCAGATGCATATTGGAATAATTCAACTTCCAATTTATACACAAAAAGTTTACCAATTTGGTAAAATGGATCCTGGTGCTGTACAAATTTAATTTCAAACAAACCATCAGTCAATGGAAAATATAATAAGTCACCTTCATTTGGTCTTGATGGTATTGTTGTTGCACCAAAACGACCAACAAGTTGTTCCCACCTTCTTCGTGCAACTGTAAGTGTTGCACTTTGTTCCATCATCATTCCGCCGAATCGTTGTATAAATGCACCTTGGCCTTCAAAACCATCTGCATTTTCTAGGTACATTTCAATACTAAATGCTTTTTTAAATTCCGATAGTCTATCTTCTCCTAGTATCTCGTCTTTTGCTACAAGTTCTCTAGGTATATAATAGAAATTTTGACCATAGATACCAATAGATTCTACTATTATATCTTCATGTAATAGATGTTCTGACCGATTGCCATGGCTAAAATATACACTTCTTGGCATGAATTATCCTAAAAAGAATTCCAAAGGTGCAGACTTATTAATTAGTTCCTCTTCTAATGCAGCAATTTCGTTTTGTGCTTCATCATATAATTGATTACCATCTAATGTTACACCACCTGGTAGTGCAATACCAGAGAATTTTTTAATATTTGTTGCCCATTGTCTTTTAATTAAAGCAGTTGCATAATGTTTGAGCCATGGTTCATTCCATATTTTAGTCCAAGTTGCTGGATCTAATGCTCGATAACATTCAACAACAATAACTTCACCTAATGATGTATCAGTATCCCAATTAATATCCAAAAATAATCTACCTTGCATGCGATTAAATCTATATAATGGATGTCCATTTAATTCCATATCAAGTAACGCAATATGACTCATTACCTGTTTATAATAAATTAATGAAACAGATGTTAAATCATATAAATCATTTAATCTTAATTGGTATTGTAAATCAAATAAATTTTTTGATGAGGTTGTACCTGTGAATGGTATTACTCTGTGAATTCCATACACTGCATCAGGCAAATCAACATATCTATTATCATACATACCTTTAGTTACAGCATTACTTGCAGCCAATGTAGCTGTTGTTGTGCCATCAGATACATCTTCTCCATTTATAAAATCTCCTGTAACTTTCATAACAATTAATGTATTACCATCAGATGTTAGAAAATCACCACCATCAGTAGGAATTTTTGCTTCTTTTGTAATTATTGCTGTTGCACCAGACTGCGCTCCAGTAATTTTTGCATTTAATGGGAATGATGATCCATTATTTGTAGTAATTGTAATTCTAGATGCTGTTACTTGTTGTTTTAAATAAACTCTTTCAATACCATCATAATGATATTGTCTCCAGTATTCAATGGCTTCGTCAATGCGATCTTCAACCTGTGAATCATCTATATTAATTTCTACAACAGGTTCACCTAATGCTCTTAAGCAATATTCTGTAAAGTCTGTTCTTGATGCTGTTGCCATTTATTTTTCCTAATTTATTAAACTATTTATAAGTTTTAATTATTGTTGCCATACCAAAGTACTTCCCAGGTATATCGCAGTAATTGTTTTTTCTGATCCATTTGCATCATAAAATCTTACATCAGTTGGTTGTTGACTACCCATATAAAATAAATTTGTACCAGATGGTGGAGTAACTGCTCCAAATGATATAGGATAGACCTGATTTGGTCCTATCTGATCATCTAGAAAATTATATAACTTTGCTCCAGTAATACTTGATATATTAGTAATTTGGCCATTATAATATATAGAAATAGCAGGTTGACTATTTGTATCTGGTACAAACGATCTTTCTAACCCTGAATTAAAAACATTGTCAGTCATTATGTTAGACTAAAGTTATTAAATGCAACAGAACAATTTGCCGTAGATGTTTTTGACATAATAACTTCTGCAAATATCTGTGATACCAAATTTACTTTTAATTCAGCTGGTGAAATTGTTTCGCTAAATGAAATAGTTGTTCCACTAACTGTTGGTGTCAATGTTCTAAATGTTGTTAAGCCAGATGATAACCCATATACCCATAAAACTATACTAATATCAACACCTGGGCTTGCAGTTGTGTTAAAAAATGTTTCAAATGTGTAATCACTTGTTGCGCTGCCAAAATTTGGTAATGGTATTCTATATAATTGACTATATGAATATCCATTAGCACTACCAAATAATCTCCAACAGGTTTTACCAGAAAATGTTGATGGGCTTTTATATTCAATTGCTACAGGAGCGGAAGCAAAAGTTCCCGTATATTGTATAGGAATCAAGCTTACCGCATTATTGCTAGTACTTTCATATGCTACATATATTTTACCAATACCGCAACTATTTTTTATATAACTTGAATTAAATGACCCCGGATTCATTACTGCAGGCGATGAAGACACAGTATCAATTGTTTCACCCTGATTTTCTATAATATATTCGTTATACCATTCTCCTAAATAACCGCTTGGATTAGCTTTTTTTAATATACTTGATGAATTTGAATATATACTATACTTATTGGCATCAGTTAATGATCTTTCCAATGGCGCAGTAGAAATATAAGATGTAGCTACATTGCCACCACCATCAGTTCGAAGATAATATCTATCAGGATATTGTGGATTATTAGTGGCATCATCTGTACCTAATGTTTCAGAAAGTACCTCAATGGTATTATTAAAATTCCAAGGTTGGTTTGCTGCCTGGAGCCATTCAAAATCATTTTCAAAAATCAAATTAACTTTTGCTTTATTGTTACTATATTGGCCATTCCAATTTGCACCATAATGAAGAAATACTTTTCTTAATCTTACTGTCCATTCTGGGTCATCTGATGCAGATGAACTATTATTATGTCTTAAATATAGATCCCATGTATAATAGCCTTTTACTAATGTATTAATATAAATTTCAGGTTCTAATACATTTCCTGCCGATCGCGGCGCATATGAATATAGTTGTGAATAAGATCCAGTAACAATTTGATCCATTTTTAGTGTTCCTGGAGTAAAACTTTGTGCTGTATAATCTATATTATTAGGGTTACTAGTAAATCCTATACCAAAACTTATATAATCGCTTGAATTATAATTTGCCCCGCATACAGCTTTTAAATTAAGTTCAATAGCATTTATATAAGCATCTTCGTTATCACCAAATCCTAATACAAGTGTATCCAAGCAATCAACAACCATGTGACCATAACCCTCACCTACCTGAACACCTGTATGTCCCCAAGCAATCTGATAATTTGGAGCCATACATAAAAAGGTTATACCGCCTTGCTGTGTTTCACTTGTCCAACCTGCAGTAACTCTAACAGGATTTGTTGTTGTAGTTGCTCCATAATTAAACATAGCAGCCGGCAAATGCCCTATTGTTGTATTCCTAGCATTTGGATTTGAAATCTGGTAATTTGAATTAAAAATATAATAACCACTATTATCTAACATTGGTAGTGGAGCATGCCAAGTCCCTTGCTGATTAAGTGAGTATAGATAACTATAACCAGGATTTTGATAGATATATAATTCTTTATTATTATCATATCTACTTATAACTTTAAGCATTTGATCTGTGCCTGATGGCAAGTTCCATTGACTATCTAATCCACCATTTTGGGTTACACTTGACCATGATTGTAAAGATCCAAAAAAGCTAGATTCAGTTAAACCCTTAAATCTAATTTCATCTCCCTCATTAAATACATTTGAAGAGCCTAATGCATTATATCCATTTAAATCCCACCAACCATATGGAGATGCATATGTACCACTACCCGACCCTGTAGTTCCATGTATTCCACCATTTGCAGAGTCTAGATAAGGATCAACCCAAATTATAGCCATCTTTTATTTCCTGTATTTTATTATTAAATTCTTCATTAATTTTAGCAATTATTTCATCGGTCATAATAACATGACCATTCTCGTCCATATCACCTGGTGTTTGTATTGCAAATTGATGAGTGTCGGTAATTGTCCACCTTTGATTATCCTCAGATGCATATACATCTACTTTAAAAATAATTTGGTCTGCTAAATTAAGGTCAACATGAGCATCCCATCTATCTTCATTATTAATTAAAATATTCATAATATATCCTATGTAACTGTTATACTTGTATATGATACTTCAGCAACATCTGCTGTAGTTTTTGAAAAGTCATGCACAACGATTAATAAACCTGCTTTATTTGAAAGAGAAGCAGCACTAATTGTAGTATTACATGTTATAGTTGTACCACTCACCGAACCGGAAATATTTGCAATATTAACAAGTCTTTGTGTTGATGTATCATACAAATATAATTTATCTATTATTGACACACCTGGTGATGAAGTAGTGGTATATGTAGCAGAATAAGAAACATCAGAAGAAAATGTTGGCATATCATATGCAACTACATCAGTATATACTTCTCCATTACATTCTGGAAAAAATCTTATTGATTTATTATAGCTAAAATTAGGACTATTATATATCATTGCTCCATAACCAGACGAGGTAGGTGCTAAAATTGTAACTGGCAACATCGATCCAGGTTCTTGTCTAACATGAATCGTTTGAGCCCATGGATAAGCCATGTTAGAACTCCAGCTAAATGGTGAAATAGTAATATCTTCCAAAGGCTGCCCTTTAGTATCAATAGATTCAACATATGAGCCAGCATATCGTTTATTAGTTTCAGATAATTGTTCAAATAAATTAGATGAAGAATATATTTTTTCATCTCTTGACCAATAATTACCTGTAGGATTTTGTAAGAATCCCCATTGATAACCCAACCAGCTATATAATTGGAAAGTCATATCATATGTCCAATTATTTCCGGTCCAGCCGCCTAAATTATAATAGGTATCATTAGTTTGTGTTCCTACTATTGAATTAGATACAAAGGTTTGTTTATCATCGTCATTATTGTTGTTGGACATAATAATAATTGGAGAACTACCACTATTACTTTGTTCTAAATTCCACCCGTCTAACAAATTCAAGTAAAAATAATCATTATTTTGTGCATTAAGTTGTGCAGTACTATATCCATATATTTCTTTTATTTTTAGTTCAGTTCCAGGGACGATATTGTCAAAGAATGTTTGACCACCCCCATATTGACATATAAATTGTAGATTTGCTATAGGTTTTGTATCCGCGAAACTACCATAATTACCGTATACAGCAAATTTCATATTAGTAGATACAACACTCCCTACATTATAATCTCCAACATTAAACCCTGCTGGCATATCTGAAAAATCCATGCCGGAATTATTTGTTCCAGTATACAATTGCCATTGAGAATAATTTTGACCGGCATCACAGAAAGCGTAGATATTAATTACAGAACCATACATATACCAGGAACCTGATGATCTATATCTAGATATAACTAATGTATCTTCACAATCCCAAACTGGGCCTTTATAACTACCACTTTCATAAGTTCCCCAGTTGGTGGTACTATTGAAAATAGAATTAGTTGAGAAATCTAAAACTGTAATTCCATTTTGCTGTGTTTCACTTGTCCAACCTGCAGTAATTGTAATTCTTGCTGTTAAATAATATAAAAAATATGCAGTACTACTTGCAACCTGTGTCGAAATTTGGTATCTATCATCTAGTTGAATATACCCATAATTTGGATCCAATGGACATAAATTTGGGTACCAAGTATTCTCATCAATAATTGTTCTAACTCTATCAGCAGATGTTTGATGATGTTTATAGAAAAAAGTTTTTCCTGTATTGGAACCTCTATCCTGTTGTTTTACTTTATATAACTTATAATTACTAGTACTAGCAAAATAAAGTTGTGGTTGATAATATCCATTATAATCTGTGCGAATTGTATAATCTGTGGTTTGGTCAGATTGTTTAAATGTTTCAGCATTAGCAGGTGGAAAAAATGTATCTTCGGTCACACCTTTAAACCTTAATTCATCACCGTTTGACCAACCACTATAGTTATTTTGATCACATAATTCATTTAACGACCAAGGTGAAGCATATGATCCATCACCACTTGATTGACCTGATGTTGTGGTACCATGTATACCACCGGTTGAAGTATTTAAGTATGGATCACACCAATGAATTGCCATAATTTATTCCTTAACTTGAAGTTACAACGTAAAGTGTATTTGCATCAGGAGAACCTGGTAATGATGTTACATTTACAACCGTGATAGTAGGAGTATTTGTAAGATCAGCATAATCACCAGTAGTAGCAACTGTAGCTAATGTAGGTGTGCCTGATAAATCTGAATAGGAACCAGTAGTAGCAACTGTAGCTAATGAAGCAGTTGTTGCATAACTAGATAAAGTAGATGTTAATGAACTACTTGTAACATAACTAGATAAATCTGGAGGTGTATATGTAAATGCACCACTTGTATTATCATATGATAAAGCGGCAGTTCCAGCAGAATTTGTAGTTACACTTAAGTCAGTAAGAGCAATGCCACTACTACCACCTGATTGTGCTACCCATGCATAATCAGTACCATTCCAACTTAATACATAACCAGAGGTAGTATTGGATTGATTTAAGTGTGCGTCTACATCTGAATCTGAATAGCTTGATCCACCACCAATATTAGATGTACCTGAAACGGTAAGATTACCTGTAATAGTTACATTACCACCAACACTAGCGTTATCTGTAACTTGCAGGCCGTTTTTGACCAGAAAGTCTTTATCTGTTGTTGCCATTTAGTTTCCCTATCCACTAAATTAATTTATATTATTATTTATACATTTTATATTCTATATCTTTGTCATAATCACCATTAATTGTGACTGTAAATGTAAAATTCTGAGTATTACCATTATTTTGGTTTAAACCATATTTTCCTATATTTTCAGACCGAGTAGAAGAAGAATATAAACACATAATATTATTCTTTTTAACGTAATCTGTAATATTCATGTCCCAGGTTCTATTCCATTTAATATTTTCTTTAAGACTATTCCATAATGTCTTATTAATTGACCATGCCCATGGAGTAAACCAATTCCATTCAAAAATCCTTTCTTGTACACTTAAATCAAACTTGTGTGAAAATGCACATGTTATTAAATTTAAATCATATGTTTGATAAAAATATTTTAATGCATCATTTGCAATAAGCACATCTTCTTCTATACACACAACATGATCATAGCCCAAATTGAAAACCCTATCTATTCCATCTCTGTGGTTTGAACCACACCCTAAAGGCACGTTATTAATTTTTATTGTATTAGAAGATAACGGATAATTAATATTTTTTAAAAATTTAGTAGCAATTTTAATAATATTAATATTATGAGAATCAAAATTGAAAAATAAATCATATTTTTCTAAATATAAATTTTTAGAAACAGAATCTAATACTTGCTGAAAATATTCAGGTCTATTATGTGCTATAAATACGATCGCTGATTTCATCTATTTCTTTGTCAGTTAAAAATTTATCTATTTGTATATCATACCTTATTGGTTCTACAAATACTTTATTAGTATCTTCAAACCTTCCTTTATCAATAGTATTCATCCATATAGTTAAATCTGCATTAAAGATTTTTCTTATTTCTTCAGTAGGCGCGACAAAATCACATATAACAACTTTACCTTTTCTACAATCACTATTAGCCAATGCTTTCATTCTTCGCGCTTGTCTTAACCGGCCTTCTTCACTAAAATCCCAATCATCAAATGTTTCACGTATAACATCAGCATTATACCACATTGATCCTTTAAATTTTTGGTGTAGTCTTTGTGCTAGCCAGGTTTTACCAGAACCAGGTAATCCCATTATAAGTATCTTCAAAATCCTTTATCCCTTTCAACATTGATTGCAATTGCAGTTACATCTACATCAGGCTTCTTATCATTAATTAGTACTCTTTCACCTCTTGGTAAATCAAATATAATATGATTAAATCTTATATTATTATCATTTAAGAATTGTATTGTTTGATCCTTAAATTTTTCAGGCCTTGCAGTAGTCAATATAATCATATCATCTGAATTAAATGTATTCCATAGATCTTTTACTCCAGGCAATAATTCATCTCGATCTTCAGTAAAAATAAGATTATATTTTAATATGGTACCATCAAGATCAAAAATATATGTTTTAGAATGTGGTGATTTAAATTTAATATTCATATTATTGTATTGAATAACCAATTAAATCAAAAAATTCTTTACCTAAAGTTTTAGAAATAATATTTTTAACTGGAATAGGTACCAATGGTGCCTCATATCTTAAATATGGTTTAATTCTTTTAGGGTCCCATTTACCACTTTGTGGAACTAAATTATTTGTAGATTTTATATGCTTAATTAATAAATCTTCATATTTAATTAACTCAGTTTTTTCATAATTTAGCCAAGATGTATAAAATAGTTTATAAACCCAACAAAGGCGTTGTACATTCAATTGAAATTTACCAAAATGATCATTTTGATCTTGTAATTTATAAGCGTGTCCATACATGGCAATAATATCAACACAATCTCTAACACATATAGATTCAATCCAAGAATATGGATTTTTTATAATACAATAAACTTTATCACATTTTGGATCAATTGATTCATATTTAATTGTATGTTTCCAATATGGCCAACACCAATTTGTGCAATTATCAAATAATGAAGTGGCAAAATTGGTACCTGTTCTTTGTAATCCATTTATAAAAATCATTTGTATATAAATGGATCCTTTTCTTTAACTTTTTTTAAAAGTTTTTTTGATTTAAAGTAAAAAATAATTTTATTAATTAATTTGGTAAACATATTTCTACTCCATATTTTTTTGACCACCTTAATGCATCTTTCTTTGAATTTACAAGTGGTTCACCTTTTATATTTAAACTTGTATTTAATAACATAGGACATCCAGTTTTTTCATACCACATTTGAAGTAATTTATATAAATCAGGGTTGTCATTTTTATTTACTGTTTGGACTCTACTTGTATTATCATAATGTACAATAGCAGGAAATTTATTTGGTTCTAAGCAATCAACTGTGTATTGCATATATGGGCTTTTAAATCCTTTATTTACATTAAAATATTTATGTACATGCTCTTCTAGTATTACTGGTGCAAATGGTCTAAACGGTTCGCGGTGTTTAATTTTATTTACTCTATCTTTTACAGTTTTTCCTCTGGGGTCTGCTAAGATACTTCTATTTCCTAAAGCCCTAGGACCAAATTCTGCTTTACCACTAGCAACAGCAGTAATCTTATCTGTTAATAATTTATTAATAACATCTTCTATAGGATAGTTGCCATTTATATTATGACCTAAATATGCTCCAGGAAAATCAATATGTTCATTCCAATTTGATAATACACAACCAATAGCACTACCAGCATCTCCTGGATTTGGCATAATCCACACATCATTATATAATTCAAATGACATAGTATTTGCAACACAATTAAGAGCGCACCCTCCCATTATAACTAAATTATTTGACTTAATATTTGATTTCATCCAAACCAAAATAGTAGTAAATATTTCTTCATATATCTTTTGCACTGAAGCTGCAATATCATAATAATCTTGTTCACTTGTTAAATCTGGTCTCCATGATAAACACCCTCGATGTAAGTTATTTTTAAATATAATACTTGGATCATTTGTATTTGGGAGCTTCTTAAAAAAATCATTTTTAATATCATTATAATATTTTTTATAATCTCCTAAGGCTGCCATTCCCATTAAAATGTATTCATGCTCTTGTGGCTTTAGATCTAATCTTTGTGTCATAGCAGAATACCAAAGACCTACACTATTAGGGTATCCCTGTGAATATACTTTATTTAAACTATTATTTTGACCATGCCAAATAGTAAATGTTTCCCATTCACCTATACTATCCAAACATAATATTGCTGCATCTTTAAATGAGCTGGTATAATAACCTGCAGCTGCATGACTTCTATGATGAGGACTAAATTTTAATTTAGCATTAATACCAAATTTTTTAAGGTGTGATTTAGGTGATTCTGATAAAAGTAAATTATATTGACCAGAATATAGTTGACGTGACTTTTTTAACAAAGGTTTTTCATAAAAGTGAATTTCATCAGGTTGACCATATGCCAAAGCTTCTTTAATAATATTGTGATTTAGATATTCATCATTCTTAATTCTACTATATCTTTCACTATGACTAGCAAATACCAATCTTTTATTATTAAATACTGCTAAAGCAGCATCATGGCTCATACCACTCCAACCCCATGTAATCATATTTTAAAATCCTAAGTTTTGTTTAACTTGTTTCCATCTACTATAGACTTTATTATTATATTCATATCCTGGATGGGTTATTGTATTAAATAAATAATCTCTAGCAACATTATAATTAATTTCATCAATTGTATTCATACTATTATTTGGAATTATTTTTTCAATAGATTTATCAAAATTATATTCTGATAAAGGAGTAATGTGCCACACAGGAACATTAGCATATTTGCATAAAGTGTCAACTTGTTTTTTCATTTCAACAAATGTTCCTTGCATTTGAATGTCGTTTTCCAAATAATTAATATATGCTTCATCATAATAGTTTTCAATGGGAAGCAATTTTGTTATACCATGTCGTATTATAGTATCACCATGCAAATATGACCAACGTGTTAAATGTGTCCAATTACAAATAATTAGTTTAGGTGGAGCTTTTTTTGATAATAATTTATTTAAATTAATTAATATTGTATTATTTGAACCTCCTGGAATAGCAGCATTTACAATGTCTGCATTTAATTCTTCAGATATTTTTGTAGAAAATAAATCTTCAACCGGCATGCCAGTGCCAACTGTGTAACTACACCCAAAAACAGCAATATAATTTGACCAATCAATATCCTTAAATTCTTTCATTCTATATCCAAGAGAATTTATTTTATATGTTATAGGTTTATCATACCATATCCATTCTTTACCCAATTGTTCTTTATTTTTAACAAATGCTTCTTGTGTATCAGTGTCATAGAAATCTAAAACCTTAGATTTATGATGATAAATTTTACTAACATCTATTAATAATTTTTGGTTAAATAATAAATCATTTCTTTCATCACTAAATAACAATTTGTTCTTAATTTCATCTAAACTTAAATCAGATTTAGCATAAGCATTTAATCCATCATCATCTGGATATCTTGCTAAAATTTTATGATATAAGCTAACAATTTTATCTTTTTTTGTCTTAAACATTTTATCTAACTTAACATCCATTCGTATTTTGTATTTTGCAATTCTTTACAAATTTCATCATAATTTGTAATATCATGTTCAATGCCTTTTGATATTTTCTTAAGTGGTATAATGTAATTATCATAGTGAGGAATTTTTACATAATTTTCTATCATCTTTATGGCAACAAATGGATCATTTTCAATATGATCTTCATAAACAATGTCCAAATAATTTACATTATATTCTTGTAATTTTAATAATAATTCTTTTTGATCCTTTTCATATACATCAATATATTCATATATTGAAGATATATTATTTCCTCTAGGTAATATAGGATTATGGAAATAATTAAAGGAATCACCTTCATTTAGTGTATTATTCATAATACATTCATCAAAAGTAAATTTAAATTTAAATTCTGTAGATTGATTATTGTCCTTGTGCCAAATCTTACTATATCGCGCTTTATAGTAACTTATAATCTGTTTAAGAATATTTTTTCTTCTTATAATAATTAAATTTTTAAAATTATTTTTAATAAAATTTGCATGAATATCTATGTCATATATCTCTGAAATATATCCAACATCTAAATCACAATATTGAAAACACACTATTTTTTTATTTTTTGGTATCGCTTCAATAACTGGTTTCATAAAATCTTTTAATGAAACTTCTTTTGGCTTTTGTGGGTTTAATTTTAATCTTTGATTTGTTAATGACACCCTATGTGACATATATGGTTCATTAATTGCATTTACTAATGGGTGTTGTGCTAGAATATGGTCTACAGCTGTAGACCCTGATCTTGGATAAAATATTATTGGAATAAAGTTCATTTTCTAACAATATCTTCCTCATTACATTCATCACCATATTGTATTTCAATAACGCACAGTGGTTCAGTGCCACTATTTTCTAACCTATGCCATGTAGTTCTAATCACATCATTAGAATTATGTCTATATAGTTTTTTCTCAAGTACTTCGTTACCTGCATGATCAAGTGAATACACTTTTGCTTCACCAGATTCTACAAACCAATATTCAGATCTATGATTGTGATATTGCATTGAAATAGATTTGCCTGGTTCTAGTATTAATCTTTTAACCTTGGATTCAGGTGATTCATAATATGTAATATATTCACCCCATTTTCTTTTAACGGATGGTTGATTCCATTCTTTAAGTATCCACGATGAACTATTCTTTTTATAATCTCCACCAATGCCAAAAACAAATTCTACTCTTGGATTATCTTTAAATCTATCCATTTCTGGAATATTAGTTGATGTTCTATCACCACCATTAGCAAAAACAATTGTTTGATTGGGCCACATATCAAGCGCTTGTTGTATAGCATCACATGCAGTATTATCTGAATCATCAAATGATATAACACTAAGTATATTTTTGAATTGGTCAAGTATTGCTTTACGTTCGGCAAATGGCATAAAAGATCGACCTTTTTTACGCGCTAACCATTCATCTGAATTTAATGCAAGTATAACTCTGCCAAGGTTTCTACATTCTTCAATACATTGAATATGACCACTATGTATAGGATCAAATCCACCACTAAATACTATTATCTTATCCATAATTATTTCCTAATTTTGTGGTTTTAAATATATGCTCCACATTAAAGATTCATCTTCAATATATTTATTATTAATTTTAAAATGATTTGTTTGTATTTCATGCCATCTTGATTTACTAAATGTATCAACAATACTACCATCTAGTTTAGACTCAATTTCTTCTAATATTTCAATTGAAGGAATTTTTTCTAATAAAGGAAGAATTTTATTAATATCGTTATCTGAATACTTCCACCATTGAATTTGCAAAAATTTATCAATAATATCTTTCTCAAACCTATATTTAATAAATTTAGCAGGATTACCTCCATATATAGAATATGCTGGAACACTTTTTATTACATTAGAATTTGCTCCTATTACTGCGCCATCTCCTATTGTTACACCATGTTTTATATGTACATTTGAACCAATCCATACATCGTTACCAATAATGATATTTCCATTTGATGGATATTTTCTTATTTTTCTGTGAGATATATCCCAATTAGGCGTATGAAAAGGTGAATTAGTTCCAGTTTCTTTATAATGATCTCCATCATTTAAAAACATATGACAATTCTGAGATATTGATGTAAAATTTCCAATATGTATTTCTCTATTTACATTTTTTTCATAAAAAGTATGTATTTGTATAGGACTGGCATAATAAGAATATTTGCCGACGCTTTTAATTTCTTTCATATATTAATAAATTTTTTTGCTATAGCTAGAGCAGAGCTAATTGCTTGATGCATATCAATGTATACGTATTTACCGCATCTTCCAATAAAAGTCATATTGTTTGATACCATTGATTTATACTTGTTATATATTTTTCTATTGAGACCTTCAAGGTCCTTAATAGGATAATATCTTTCCATGTTATTATCTTTGTAATCACATGGTTCTTCATAAGTTAAAGTTGTATAATGAGGATTTTTACCATGATGATCCCAGTTTTTCCATTCAACTATTCTGGTATACTTGCCAGTGTGTGTAAAATTAACAGTGTGTGAAGGTAATGCTCTTGTCAATGGCAAAGTTACATTATTAAACTTTAATGATCTATATGGTAATTCTCCATGACAATAATCAAAGTATTCATCAATAGCCATTGAATTAAACACATGATCATAGTCTTGTTCCATGCTTTTATCAAACACAGTGTTTAGAGATACTGTGATATTTTTATGATCAAATATATTTTCAAATATGCTAGTATACCCATCTACAGGAAGCATTTTATATTCATCATTGGGGAAATAATCTTCGCTGTCATCTGTGCGTTTAGGTATTCTTGATATTATATTTTTGTTAAGTTGGTCAAAAGGAATACCCCACATCTTTTCACTGTAAGGTTTAAAGAATGTATTAATTATATCTTCATCTGTCCACTGATCAGCATCAGATTTCTTTAATGGGAATGTTACATATGAACCATCGGATAGTTGAGCTTTTACATTTAATTCAAAATGTTCCCAGGTGCCAAACTTGGCTAACCAATCAACTACTTCTTTATTATTTGTGTGAAATGCGTGAGGTCCATACTTGTGAATTCTTATTCCATATTCATTTATATAATCATAACAATTTCCAGCAATATGATTTCTTTTGTCTATAATAGTAACATCATAATTTGCTTCTGCTAATTCTCTAGCAATAACTGCACCAGAAAATCCTGCTCCAACTATAAGAATTTTTTTCATACTAAAATCTATTAAATTTGTGAATATTATCTAATTTTTGGTATTCTTTATAGATATCTAATTTTTCAAGCATTACAAACATGGCTTCGCCATCAACTCCTAATTGATCATTAGCTGGATATACTTTATGGTTTAATATTTTTCCATTATTTCTAGTTACAATCCACGAAATAATTAAATCATCTGCCTTGTAACACAACTCTGGATACATTGCTTCATAGTTGAATACATCATACACTAAATTCATATCTATTATTGCAAAATTTGCAGCACCATAGCTAAATTCAGTGTAATCATTTGTAAATTGGGCCCAAACATCTTTTGTAATAATTGGTTGGGATTTTAAAAATTGCCGCCCTTGAAAAACTTTATATGTATTTTTTTCTTTTGCCTCCCATATTCTTTGTATAGAATCATTATTTAATATTATATCATCATCTAATAATATAACATAGTTACTATCTGGCAAATACTCATTTATATAATGCCATCTTTCAAAAGTCATTCGAGAATTATCGGCTTCATAAAAATTTATATTAAAATGCTTTTTATATTTATCAATTATAGATAAAAATAGATTATTATGTTTAGGATTATTTGAAATAACATGTAAATTAAAATCTACAGTTTGATTCTTTAACGAGTCTAATACTTGTCTAAAATACTGTGGTCTATTATAAACCATCATTACAACATTAATATCATTCATATTTTTTCCATTACTATATCTTCATCCCATATATCAGATACCATATCCCATTTAAATCCAAATTTGACACCAATCTCATTAGCAAATTTAATTAATATTTCATTATTATTAAAGTTAGGTGCACATTCAAAGATAAGTTTTTTATTTACTTTAAATTTTTTATTTTCCCAAAGATCAACTAATTGTTTTAAGATAATAGGTTCATATCCTTCAACATCTATTTTTAATTGATCAACTTCAGAAATGTTATATTTTTTTAATAAGGTTTCAAGACGCATTAATTTTACCATTCTTGTATGATATGTGTTTTTGTAAGTTATTTTATCAGCACCAATAAATGATGAAGTTCCTGAATAAACAATATTCTTTGATTGCATATATCTATCTAATGCTTTTTTATTCTTATATAATTTATGAGGCACATATTCAACAATATCTCCGTCAAGACAAACAGTTAGTTCTTTTTCTCCATCATATTCACCGATTCCTGCACATTCGACAAGAACTGTATCTGATTGAGGCAATATTGCACAATATTCTTCAATTGGTTCTACTAATAAACCTTTTACCGATGTTCCATAAAAATAATCATCAGATGAAACTGAACACTGTCCGCATCCTATATCTATAAAATCATATTTCATTTTTAAGATCCCTTAATAAAGATTCAAATTTAAGTTTTATATCTTGGTCAGTAATTTGTCTTGCCTCTTCACTTTCATATTGTAAAAAATTATTATTTACAGTAACGTTTCTAAAATTATAATTGTCAGGTCTAAGCATTTCTGAAAAATTGTATGCAATATGATATACATGATTATTTTTATCAAAATCAATTACGTAATTATTATCATATAATCTTCTACTTAATTCTAAATCTTCTGCTGTTTTCCATGCTTTAACAGGCATATTTTTATCAGAATATCCACCATAATATTTTAATGTTTCATTGAATTTATTTTTATCAAAACAACTTCGTTTAATAGCAAAAAATGTAGCACAAAAAAATAATCTTTTATCTAATATATCATGATCATAATCAACCAGCATGTGCGTATCATCATCTATAATGGCTCTATCCCAATATCTACCGCCATTTGGTAGATATATTTTATTCGACATAATATTCCAATTAGGATTTATATCATTCCATTTACAAAAATTATCATACCAGTTTTCTGGATATGCTACATCATCATCACAGTATACAATAATATCACTTGTTGTTTTTTCAATTGTTTTATTTCTTAATTTGCCAACATAACCATTAATTGCTTCATTTGAAAAATCATGAAGAATGAGTGAAGGATCATCTTTAAATGGATCGATTATTCCACCTATGTGAATTATAGGATTTTTAACCGTATTTTTAATTGATTTAATTGTTGTTTTTGTATAATGTACATTTTTAGCATTAGTACAAATAACAAATTGAATATTCATTGTGATCTCAATTTTTTTAGTGCTTCAAGTTTATCAAATGCGTCTTTTCTTTGTTCCTGTTTTGCTTCATTGTTACCAAATAAAATATTTTTCATTTTAGCATAGATTATATCTTGTTTACTTATTGAATCCCAATCATCATATTGATTTTTACCAGTCCACCCTATATTGTGATGAAATCTTTTATTAATTTCTGGGTGTAAAAATGTAAGAGTGGGGTCTGATTGTATTCCACCTTTACCGTAATTTTCATTTAAATTTACAAATGGTAATTGTGTCATCTTCAATGACTTATAAACAATAAACCCGTCATATGGTTCTCCCATAGGTAATACATTTTCTACTTTATAGTTTTCTTTAAATTTTTCATTCCAGATTTTTGTATTTGGGTGATTACCATCAAAAATAAGTATGCCACTTTCAATATGATTTAAATCGTGTGCTTCTTCCATCTGGCAAGCAAGGAATTTATTATTAAGCATATTTGGAAAATCTGAATAATCTTCAGGTTTAAATATACAATCACCATCTAACCATATTAGATAATCTGATTTAATATTATCAAGAGCATGTTGTATTACAAAAGCTTTATGACTAAATCTAACTGTCATTGTTTTTACATAATCTGAATGAGACGTTTTAGCATTATATTCATTTTTCCATTTATTATGATGTGGAATTGCCGTTT
>Ga0255774_10001666_pt1 | contig 17962 bp, 9 predicted proteins | sample 101ome_17_FD_179972 | JGI IMG/M metagenome (GOLD analysis project Ga0255774, IMG submission 179972) | Coastal salt marsh microbial communities from the Groves Creek Marsh, Skidaway Island, Georgia - 101407AT metaG (version 2) | ecosystem: Environmental > Aquatic > Marine > Intertidal zone > Salt...
CTTTTACGCTCGCGACGTATTCGACCAACGGGAAGTTGCCGTCGCCGCAGTTTTTGGTCAGACCAGAGTTGGATTTGCGGGAGTTCCGTTGAGAGTCTAGGAAGAACCCAGTTTCGCCGCCGAGGTGAGCGGTACCGTTCAAATAAACGATGAGCGAGTACGCGCTGCTCATCTCTTTCCCGTTCGCTTTTGCGGAGGTGGATTTGTCGTAATGCGGGATAGAGCACGTCTTTTCGCTGTACCTGTAGCATCGCAAGCGTTCATCCAGGAGAAGATTGTCGTCTTCCACGAGATATCTGCCGCTTTTTGAATCCTTCCCTGACCGCAGTGGTAAATATGGGCGAATCCGCTTCGCCATCTTCTCGAGAACGGTAATGCCGTTCTTCGCGGGCGACCACGAAACCGGTTCCACGGGAAGGCGCGACTGGCCATAAAACGTATCCGTAGAGGAAAGCGCTAATATCGGATCCACGGCGAGAATCTTGAAACCTTTTAGGACAGATTTCATTGATTCTTCATCCGCAACGAAGTCACCGTTGTTTAATATTTCCAAATTAGCGCGCATAATTTTCTCAGCCATGGATTCTCTTCTCGCGTTTGTTTGATTGTACTTGTTCGGTTGGATTTGATTGACATACTTCGCCAACATCTGTGACGTTGATTTCGCGAAGACGTTTCGTAAAAGAAAAGCGCCCGGAACGCCATCTATTGCTTCTTTTTGCACAGTCATGTTATCATCAAAAGTATGAAGCAGAGCAGAGACTGCCTCAGATTCTTCAATCATGTCATCTTCTTCCTCCGCATCGTAACGAGTGACGGGAATCTGTTTCTCCATCGAGAACGTTTTCTCGTCGCACATACATTTCTCTTCAATTGCGCGTGTGCGTTTGGTGTAATATAGGTGCCAAAAACTGTCGCGAGTATCTTCTACATTTTTTGTTGCTGCTTCTTTTGCGCGTTTTCTCAGCGCATGCCAATTCTTGACCCCACGTTTGTTGGTGTTGCAATCGCCTCGAGTATTACTCCTCGTCGGCGCTTCCTTCGTTTCGTTTTCCATCTGATTAATGAGCGTTTCAATTCGACGGGTAACTTCAACATCCGTGATCTCGCTCGCAAAATTGGTATTCAAATCTCTCCTCGCCAATTCGCGGGGCGTGAGTTTCAATATGTCATCTCTCGCGTCTGGGTCGGCGCCGAGAGCGAGCAAAGCGCGATACGTTTGCAATGCTCTTTGAGTTCCCAAAAGATGCGATGGTTTCTCAAACATCACTTCGATATCCTTTACGCGTTGCGAGTCACGTTTCCAAGTCGCTTTGTTTTGTTTTCTAATTTCATTCTTGTTTTCGTTCTTTTCACCATCAGCTTTTGGTCGAAACGCTTTAATATCGGCTAATTTTTTCACCAAACCGTCGTACTCTTCTTGTATTTCGGCGCCTACGACGTGTTTTTGTATAAGTGTCGCCGCTCGATGCAGAGGCGTCATTCCGAAGAGATCTCTTTGGTTTATGAAACCACCGTACTCGAGTAACTCAGGCATCATTTCCGGTGCGCCGTAAGAGGCGGCAAAGTGCAGCGGTGTACCAGCCCCGTTGTCTTGCGCAGCATAGTAAGGGTCGACAGCAATAATTTTGCGAAATAAATCCAGGCGACCGGTTGATATTGCCGCGTAAAAAGTCGTGGGTGGATATCGAACTCTGTGGCGTCGCTCAATAACTGCATCATTTTCTATCTTTCTTACTCCGTGCTCTACTCGTTCTTCTTCGTGTTGTTGTTTTTCCTCCTCCTCCTCTTCGAATTGTAACCGTCGTTGAAATCGTTCAATTTTAGCGCATAGAACCTCATTGTCTTCCATCTTTGCTAAATCCGATGGTCGAAAACCTTCTAAATCTTTTCTACAGTGCAACGAGTACGAAAGTCCAAGTCTTCTTGAATTCGCAATGATCCAATTTACAACGTTGTCGTTCCCTCGTTGTGCCGCTTTATGCAAAGCAGAATGTCCGTTGGCATTTACGAGTCGAAAGCTCACGTGCAACGAACGCAAGTATTCACAAACTTCGACGTTATCGCCGTCGCCTTGACAAGCCCACATGGACGCGTTACACCCGAACTGATTCGCCGACTCTCTTGGATTTGCACCAAAGCTAATCAATAATTTCATAATATCTATCTCACCTTTCCAGGTTGCCCAAGCAAACGCCGAGGTTCCGTCGTTTGTCTTGCAATTCACGTCAACTTTACACGTTTCGAGTAGATATTTACACACGCGCATATTACCGTTCCTCGCCGCCCAATGTAAAGGCGTTCGACCTTCGTAGCTTCTCTTGCCTTGCTGCGGCTGGTTCGGGTCAAAATGAAGCTCTTCGATGAGATATTTAACAACACGCAGACTATCCGAGCCGCAAGCCCAATGCAAACAAGAGGCGCCGTTTGAGTCCAAGCAATTCTTCACATCCTCGGTACAATTTCGCAGCGCGTCTACGTCGCCTCGTCTAGAATATTCCAGCGACTGAAACGGTAATCGCGCGATCTTCTTTTCTATTATGCACTTTTCAAACTCTGCGCCTAAATCGCCACCCTTCGCTGCTCGAATCGCTCTTTGTAAATCGCCGGGATCTTTCTTTTTCTTTTGCTGACGTTTACCGTCACTACTACCAGTACAAGTTTCATCATTCGTTGCTCTGGCAAGCATTCCGGCATTCAAAATTACACTCAACGCGTTTCTCTCCGCCTCTACTTCCTTGATCGCTTCCGAATGCGTTAGATTGTGCTTCATCTTTTGATGCCACCACAAAGCTCTCTCGTCACTCGCAAACGCGCCGCACTCGTGACACCGCCACCACCCGTTCTGCTTACATGTTTCGTAGTACGCCACCGAACAAAACCAAATCGACCCGGTGGACTCGTTCACTTTCGCTTGCACGAACAATTCTTTCTGCGTATCGCTATCCATGAACTCTAATAAGGACGAGGCAAATGCCGATGGGGTTGCAAACAAGCGCTCGATACCCATGTCGGAAGTCAACCTCAGACGACAACTCTCTGTCTCGTCTTCAGCTTCCCTCAACTTTTTCTTCTTTTTCTTTTGCAGCTCCTTCAGCGCGTAGAACATCCGAATCGCGGCGTCCGAAACTTTATCGAACGGTTTCGGCTGTTGCATTCTGTGACGTTCTTCTTGGAGTACATCTTCGTTTTCATCTTTCGAGGAATGAAGGTTGTTCGATGGCGCTTTCCGGGTCTCTGCTCTGTGGTCGTTACGCGCCAAGGTTTCCAATTCAGAAATCTCTTCCCCTTTCGAGTGCAGGATAGCGAGAGACGCAAACAGCGCACGGAGGAAAGCATCGGCGTCGTCTCTATCCATGCTGATTTATTGCATGCGTATAAGGATTGTGCGCGTCATTATTCTTTTTCTCTACCGTGCGCGCGTAGAGTAATGAAGAATTTTTCTCTCTATCTAAGGTGTTTTTACAAGGCGCTAAAAAATGAACATCGAAAACAACGAACATCATCTCGGATGCTTCAAAATGCGATCTAAATCATCTAAAGGTCTTTGCTGCTGCTGCTGCTGCTGCTGCTCTCCTTCATCTCCACCTATGCCTAAATCTTCGGCGCTCATTCTTGCTATTCTTTCTCTCTCTTCGGCGACGGAGATGTACTGTTGGTACCGACTGCTGAAAATCTCGATGTAATACGTCGCGCCGTTCCAAACACAAAAGCTGAAACAAATTAAAATGATGAACGTGTGTACGTAGAAATTGACGTAACACGCCGTGGCGACGCAAAAGGTAACCATGGTGTAAAGAAATTGCATGGTGACGAATACAAATTTGGTTTTTATGCTGTCCGGGGAGTACTCTTCGTCCGGACCGAAGAAACCGATTCTTCGAAATTGTTTCAATGTCCACGAGTTCTTTCGATTTTTCGTGTGCATGGAAATCCATCTCAAAGAGGTGACGAGTTCAGGGTCGTCTCGGAATTTTTTTGCATCCATAATTTCTGTCTTGATGAGGTACGCCACTTGCCAGACGATGTATAGCGTCATTGGGTAAATCCAAAACTCTTTGGTGTAGTGTTTGTATGCGTCCGAGGTCAACTCAGCCACATCCAATCTTTTCTCGTCGTCGCCGTGGCCGTACCATCGTCCACACCAAGTCAACACCGCCGGCCATAAATGAAGAAAGACCGATTGGACTTTATCCCACGAATGAAACACTAACGAATTTCTCCAAATCGGAATCGCAATCAGAATCGGTCCATTCGAAAACGTAAAAATAGTGCGGTACAATTTCACGTTCCCATAATCGTACAAATGAAAATACATCGTCGCCGCGTGCGAAAAGTAGCAAAAATCTATCATAAAGTATTGCCACTTGAGATGCACGTAATACACCATCCTCGTTAAAAGTAAAATCGGCATCGCGATGCAATAAAACACCCAAAACAGTTCTGGATACTTCACCGCCACCGCCTCAGTGATTAACAACCCAAACACGCCCGAGAAAAATGCGACTTTATCAACCGTCTTGATCGTCTTTGGAACTTTTAGAAAATCACGGATCCGATAGTTTGGATCTCCGGTGATGCGTTTTCTTGCAACCGATTTCGTTCTCTCGATCGTTTTCCGGACGATTTTCTTCGGTCCTCGATTCCGTTTCGGCGAACCCTTCTCCCCTCCTCCAACGTTTTGCTGGTTTCCCAAATTTGATCTCGTCGAATCCTCCGCACTGATATCTTCTCGATCGTTGCCACCATCGCTCCCAAACGACGAAGAAGTGGTATTCACGTTCTCTTTACTGACCGCGGACGAGAACGCGCGTTGTAATCTATTCCTCATCGCAGAGAGATCTGAACAAAAAGAGCTCTCGAAAGCTTTCAAATTAGGGGATTTCGGAAGAGGTTTCTCTCTTCGTCGTTTGCAAAAAAGATCTGATATCACGCCCGATCTGAACGTTCCAAGAATAAACCTTTCGAGTTGAAGAGAAACGAAGCGCGAGAAAGAGAGAGGAAAGAATAGATGCGCTCGTGGTTGTTTTACGACCTTTTCGTCCGTATCTCGAGCAACGCACTTTTAACGGCCAAATTTGTTCTTCAACAAAACAAAGGTATGATTTTAGGGTGTCAACTGATTCAATTTGGTTAAAGATATTCTCAACAAACAACACAAACGCGGCGCGCGGCTCGCGCACAGAGAGAGAGAGAGAGAGAGAGAGAAAAGACAGATTAAGAGAGAGAGAGAGCAAAAGCTTGCGCATGAGCGCCGCTACATTAAACGTTGATGACAATACGGAGAATAAGAAGGAATTCTTATTGCGAAAAGAAGAAGACCGTGACGAATTAGAAGAAGAAGAGAACAACAGAAGACGAAGACAACTCTCGCGGCTCAAGCGCGAACGCTTGTGCAGGCTGCAAAAAAACATACTCGCGTGCGTCGTTCTGTGCGTCGTTCTTTTTGTGATTCTGAACGTGATTACCAAGATGAACGAGGTGAGGACAACGTGAGAGAGAGAACGAAGAAAACGCGATTGAAACATGGTGCTTCTTTCGGAGAGAGAAATTCTGTCTCTGGTGGAGCCTTTGTTGCCGAACGATGTGGGAATAAAGTTTTTAGTGTCGACGACCAATCCGAAACGGTTGTGTTTAGAAGAGAGACCCGATGCAGGGAGCATAAGAGGAAGTGTGAACGAGAGGAACGGCGACCAGGACGGTTGGAGCGAAACGAGCGACGACGGTGAAGACGACGCGCGTGGTACGAGAACTGCGAGGAAAACGAAGAAGGAAAATGGTGCGCTCGTCGACGTGGAGATCGTGGTAGGCGAAGAGCGCATTAGGGACGCGATGGATGCCGTCGGGAAGTTATGTGGCGCGGAGGACGACGACAACGTAACACTGAAAACTGCGACGCCGAGCGCTTTTGAGGAAGCGATGTGGCGGACAAAGCTGAATAGGAAAACCAACGAGATGTTTGTGAGAATGCCAGTAGCTTGTTTGGAGACGCGTTGTAAAAGCGCGCTCTTTTTAGTGTATCCACATCGAGCGCATACGTTGCGAACGTGCGCCCAGTTTTCGTCTTCGGTTTTCGGCGACTCGAAATCGAGGAGATGTCTGATTGCGAGGCAACTCGTGGAAGGGTTGCACTTTACGCACGAAAAAGGTTTACACTTGCGAGGGAGATTTGGTTTGGAGAAGTGCGTCATTAATGAGGACAAAGCGAAAGATTTAATCGAAAAGAATGTGGGATTGACAATGACCCCTTTGATTGAGATTGACGCGCTCTCTCGCGCGAGCAAGCACGAAGTTACGTCGACACCAGCACGCAGCGTCGAAAACAGAGATGAGCGAGATAAGGAAGACGCGATGGAGGAAGATCGACGAAATTTGCATGGGCTAACGGCGGCGTGGAGGCTAGGAGCGATTTCAAATCTCGAATACATTTCTCGTATCAATGCCATATCTGGACGGCGCGAAGGCGATTTTCAGTTTCACGCGTTCATGCCGTGGGTGATTGATTTCTCGAAGCATCCGTTCTCTTCGTCCGTGAACGATAAAACAACGGCGTCTGCTGCAGAAGATGATGAAGATAGTGCCGATGATAAACCTTTATTCGGCTACAGAGATCTCACTAAAACGAAAGCGCGACTCATGAAAGGAGACGAAATGCTCGATCGTTCGTTTGAAAATTTTGGATATCACCTACTCGACGACCCCTCAATGTCAGAGCTTGGAGCATGCGTTCAATCTGCGAGGAATTTATCGAAAATTGTACTACAAAAATTTGTTCGTCCAGACTGGGAACCGAACGAGTACCCGAAATCGATCCAGCGGGTCTTTGAAACGACGCCAGATGAGTGTTTACCTCGATTCTATTACGACCCGAGCATTTTCAAATCTTCTTTAATTGAAGATGGCTTGCATGATTTACAACTCCCGGAGTGGATATCGTCCTCTGGCAACTCCGAGGAATTCATACGAATCCACAGGAGCTGCTTAGAGTCTGATTTCGTCAGTAAAAGGTTACACACGTGGTTTGACGTGCATTTTGGGTACCAAGTTGGCACGGTCACAGATAATCCAAGTGCAGTAGCGGCGAAAAATACGTGTAAATTCGGTGAAGACAATGGAAAGTTACTCGCGTATGGACGTATGAAAGTGTTCAGGTACCCGCATCCGGTACGTAAAACGAAAAACAGCCCTTTACGCACTATGCCTTTGAACGGGGACGGAGAGGAAGCAGACGAAGATGATGGAGAGTACGAAGACGTATTGAAGAAATATAGAAATGTCGATTTGGACGAATCAAAGGATGACGTGTACGTTGACGCGCTCATGACGCCCGAGAAAACGAGCAAGAATAACAATGCATCGCGAGTTGGGGATTTACGAGCCTTAGGCGCGGCCTTATTTACTTTATTTACCAGTCGAGACATTCCCGAACATTTTCGCGAGATTCGCGAACAAGCTCTGGTGGATACAGTCGGCGTATTCGCTGACATCAATGATTCTTATCTCGAGAGCGACACGAGAGAAGAAATGCGCATATTATTAGACGCGATGGATGATTCGAACGAAATACCAGGCGATGTGAAAGATGTGATCGAGAAGCTCATATTCGATGAGACACCGCCGGGTGCAAAAGATATTCTGAAGATGGATGCATTCTTGAACGCGAAAGCGTTGGAGGATTTAAAAAATATTCGTAGTAATTCGAGACTTGGGTCTACGGGACGCATTGTCGCGTGCGACGATGCCATACGACGGGCACTACAAAACTTCTTAAATACTAGTGATGAAGAGAACGGTCAAACGTTCAAAACTACGGCTATTCACGCGTCTATTTTAATCGAAGAAAGCATGCACGCCATTGCGTGCGCTTCGAAAGCGCATCTCGAAAAATACTCGCGCAAGAGCATGGAGCGCGCAATGACGTCTGCTTCTCTCTTTCAAAGCTGTGCGGAATATTTGTGCGCATTAGAGCGCGTGTCTCGTGCCTTGTCTACGTCGATAACGGCAACGAACATAAGCATGGACATTCTCCGGGAACCAAAAATTATTGCCAAGCGCATATTGTTGGCACAATATGCAGAGTGTCTTGAATCGGGAGCCAATGAAGACGTTTCATCGCAGAAAGGTGGATCCACTGCCAAAGAAATCATTCAACAAATGAATGAAGAAGGCCCAAGTTTCCGAAGAGAATTGCTACACCCGGCTGTTTTGAACTCCGTTGCCTCCGCCGTGTGTTCTGATTTCGATTTCGAGGAGAAAATTCTTCCTTCGGTGCTTACAATCTTGACTTCTTTGAGAGCGGACGTCAACGAGGAAGAGTTCTCAGCTTCCATGCTTGTTCTGGAACAAATCATCTCCCGATTGTGTATGCCAGTGTTACTTCGGAATGTCGTCGCGCCGTTGATCTCGCTGATACAAAATGGCATTAATCGTGACGCGGATGCTGTAGACCGCGCAAAACAGGCGATTGAAATGATTCGCAATGCTCGTCGATTGCCTGAGCACCTTGACATCACCGAGTACATGTCACTCGCGACGACTGAGCTTAAAATGCAAAAGGAGAACGTCAAGAAAATCGAAAGAAAGAAATCTAGAGAAATCGCGCTCTTATCGTTGGAGAGGTACGTTGCGACGGGTGGAGATTCGGGCATAGCGGATATTGACGATGATGACGATTCAGAAGAAGACATTGACGAAGCGGTCGTAAACAGACGAAAACGTGGGCCTTGGAGATTTTTACCCGGTGATATCGTTGCTTCAAGCAATCTCAACGCATTACCGCCAACATTGAATGGATTTTTTCGCGATGAAAGTATGAAACCGTGGGTGGTCCGTTTGGAAACGCTCGCCAAGTGGAGGGCGCATTCAAGAGGCTTTGGGGTCGACGCTCGGAAATCAATTGAAATGCCAAACCGCGAACTGTCTAATGCAAAAATGTATTCTCGATCGGTAGCAGACGGTAATTCAAGAGCGCACGGAAACAGCAACGATTTCTTTGACGGAAACGGTGCTTTGCGAGTTTCAGAGTCAGAAACGAGAGTCTTGACGTGCGGTGCACATTATCGCGGCGGGTTACGCAGAGGAACGGCGTGTCGAATCTGGTTTTTAGGCAACAGTCCGAAGAACAAAGAGTCGACGATCGCGAACGCTACTTCGTTTACACAATTTCGAGCGCCTTTTGTGATTCACGAACCTGATGCAAATATCCGCGCAGGATGTTTTCTGGATCCACAAGGTGAGACAATTGCCACGGCAGATGACGCCGGCTATTTGAGTTTGTTTTTAGCAAACACAAACAAAAAGGCATATAATAACAATCTCGACGATACCACGTTCGACGATTTCGATGATGCCATGTTCAACGACGGCACGGAATGTTCAGTACTTTGGCGTTCGAGGGACAAGTCCCTCCTATCCAGACGTGATGGCTTTTCGTGCCTCGCACACGACTCGAACTTGAGCAACTTGGTCGCAGGTACTTTGCGAGGTTCCATAGCAATCGCGGACTGCGAGACTGGTTCGTTCACGAGAACGCATGTGCTATCGGAAGAAGCAAACGCGCGAGTACGTTCTATCGAGTGTAATGACAACAGCAACGTCTTCTGCTCGTACGGAATTGGATCCGTCGCAGCTGTCGATGCCAGAACATGTAAAGTGTTTGCAAATTTTAAAGCACACAACGATCATTGCACTCGAGTGCGTTGTTTAGAGAATCATCGTGGTACGAACAATTATCAATTCATCACGAGCTCAAACGACGGAATGGTGAATGTGTGGGATGCGAGGAAATTTTCGTCGCGGTCTGCTGCGAGAGTTCGTTCGTTTCACATTCCACCGAGTGATGCTCACACGCATCGAACGTCTTCGTCTGGCGATAGGTTCAAGCATCGCGGGAAAAGGAATTCCATATGTGATTTTGATATGCTCGATTCAAAAAGTTGTTTTGTTGCCACGATAGAAAATGGTATTGGAGTGTTTGATGTGGAGAACTCGAGCATAACAGATGATGATGTTTTCAGTAAAGTAGAAACAAGGATGTTACACGATGACGGCAACAGCGCTTTACGAGCGATTCAAATACTCCCGCGAAGTCGATTGTTCGTTGCATTGTCTTCAGATGGCATGGTTCGGGTATGTCGTTAATGTACAATACTTTAGAAATAGAGGAATGGCTGAATTCACTTTAGTTTTATTCACCAGGCACTTTTTGTAGTTCATGCACTAATCACACGTGCGCGTGCACTTGTAGAGGTCCCTTGCAAAAATACGACTCATCTCTCGCGTCTCGAATCGCCTCATTGGATCATATCTGTCTTTCATGCAAACAAATTTACAATATGCCTCCCCATATTTATCATACAGCGAGTAGGGGTATGTTTCTTCGCCCCAACCAAACTTTCCAAAATGCAATCTTCCATCACACTTTTTGCTCGACGTTAAGTATCGAATTGCATCGCCGAAAGCGGCTTTTCCCTCTTCGCTTCTCTTGTAATTTTCTATGTTAACGTACATGCTCGGTCGTTTATGAGTCGGGGACAGCAACGCGCTTTCCGCGTTCAAAAATCGTATTAATGCGGGACTTCTCCAGTACTTCCGTCTACTTTCGCTTATGCTATGAACAAAGCCACGCAAGCACTCGCCTGCATTGGTGAGAGGAACAGCGATTTCCGCTTGGTCGAACGGATAATTATCGTTTCGATCGAGTTGTTCTTCTGTCATGACGAGATACGTGCTTGCGTTTGAAGCAATGAAACTTCGTAATGAAGGTTCAAGAGCATCTTGCCATAAGTTGGTCCAGATCGAGACGAGATCATCGTTTTGCATGAGCCGATTCCTAATAGAATTTGGATTCACGATGTTCTTGAGTGCTTCGTTTTCTGCATCTGCTGCGGACGCTTTGAAATAAAACTCCTCCAATGCTCGCGCAGACGAAAACTCTCTTGCGAGTAAGAAATCTTCCTCGTTCGCATCAAAATAATGATCACCAGCGTTTCTTGTTGTTCTCGACGACTCTGAAATTTTCCTGCGAATCTTCACGCGTTGCACGTCCTCCGTCGGAACAAAGTGATAATAAGATAAATCATCCATGTTACGAAGAGCGAACCGGCGCATGGCACACAAACGCCACCAATCCGTTTGGTTGTCTCCGATGCACCTTCTCACCGCCGCGCTCGCCAGTTCAATTTCGTGGAGCATGTGTTCTTCGGTTACGAAGCGACTCGTTCTGTGAGCTTCGTTTGCCTCGAAAACTTCAAAAATAGCAGCTAATGTAATACCGAGTTGATTCACGTGGCAGCGAAACGCATCCATAACATCCACGCCGTGCGTTCTTTCCGTGATTGTTTCGACAGTCCCGTTGAAGAACATCGTTCGCAAACCCACGACTTGCGACGACAACGAGCCAAAAACGAGCGTTGAGCCGTGAGAGCACGTCGCGAGCGCACCTGCGAGAAAATGCATAAACAGAAAAATAAATAAGAAAAGGAAGAAGTGTCTGAAATTTTAGCTTCGCAAACGCACCTCCTACTGTCTGGTCTATAAACCAAGGCACTGATTTCAACGCGTAACCTTGCTCCGCGATGTATTCTAGCATCGAGCGAACCTTCATTCCCGCATCGACCGAAACGTAATTTTTTTCGAAACCTCTCTTAAACAAATGCGCGCGACTTTCACCACTTCCCACCACCCGCAAATCGTTCACGAAAACGTTCACGGTGCTTTCCTCGTCCTCGTCCTCCTCGGTCCGTCCGCACCAAAACTTCTCGTTCCAACTGTGCGCGTTCGCGCTCACCGCTCTCACGACTTTCACCTCTGCTCTCGAAAGAATAGTTTTCAACTCGACTTCATTTCTGGGAAACGCGACGCGTTGCTCGTGACGACACGCCGCTCTCCCTTGGAAATTACTCAGCAGCGCCGTCTTTCTCGACGACTCATCTTCCGCGCTCGCGAGGACGACGACGACGAGGACGACGACGACGACGACGACGAAGAAGAAGAAGAAGCGCATGTCATTTGTGCCTTTTTTTTTTTCTTTCCTTTTAAAAGCTTTTTCGGAGCGTTTTTTTTTGACCAATATGAAACCCTAAAATTACGTCTTTTTGAACATTCTTGAGCCCACGGCGATCGCTTTTTGCGTTTTACTCTCGACAACTGCGCGCACGCACGCACACGCGAAGAAACAGCGAGAGAGAGACCAAAAAGGAAAACGTCCCGACGTATCAATAGAATACGCGCACCACGCGATACGAATATAATCTTTAAAAAAATGGAGCAAGTATTCCCAGAAGCTTTGCAAACTTTAAAAACCGCCGACCCTTTCATCTACAACCTCATCCAAAAAGAAAAGTTGAGGCAAATCAAAGGCATCGAACTCATCGCGTCGGAGAACTTCACGTCCATGCCGGTGATGGAAGCGCTCGGTTCGTGCTGCACGAACAAGTATTCGGAGGGGCAGCCGAACGCGAGATATTACGGCGGTAACGAAAACATCGATTTGATCGAGATGGAGTGTCAAGAGAGAGCGTTGAAAGCGTACGGGTTGGATAAAAACGAGTGGGGGGTGAACGTGCAGCCGTATTCCGGGTCGCCGGCGAACATGGCCGTGTACGTGGCGTTGTTGCAACCGCACGATAGAATTATGGGTTTGGATTTACCGTCTGGTGGACACTTGACGCACGGGTATTACACCGCGCACGGGAAGAAGATCTCCGCGACGTCGATTTTCTTCGAGAGCTTACCGTACAAGGTGAACTACGAAACCGGTTACATCGATTACGATAAGTTGGAGGAAAAAGCGATGGATTTTCGACCGAAGATGTTGATTTGTGGGGGAAGTGCGTACCCGAGAGATTGGGATTACAAGAGATTCCGGGAGATTGCCGACAAGTGCGGGGCGATGTTGATGATGGATATGGCACACATTAGCGGTTTGGTCGCGGCCAAGGAACAAGCGTCGCCGTTTGAGTATTGCGACGTGGTGACGACGACGACGCACAAATCTTTGAGAGGTCCGAGAGCGGGTATGATTTTCTTTCGAAGAGACGAGAGAGCATTCGAAGGGAAGATTAACAACGCCGTGTTCCCGAGTTTGCAAGGCGGGCCGCACAACCACCAAATCGCCGCGTTGTGCGTCGCGTTGAAGCACGCGCAAACCGACGAATTCAAAAAGTATCAAGTGCAAACGAAGAAAAACGCGGACGCGTTGGCGAAGAAATTGATCGAATTGGGATATTCCATGGTTACCGGTGGTACCGAGAACCATTTGGTGTTGTGGGATTTGAGACCGAACGGATTGACCGGATCCAAGATGGAATACATCTGCGATGCTGTGCACATCACGCTGAACAAGAACGCGGTGTTTGGCGACGCGAGCGCTTTGACGCCGGGTGGATGCCGCATTGGTGCGCCGGCGATGACCAGTCGTGGTTTAGTGGAGAAAGATTTCGAACAAATCGCCGTATTCTTGGACGAAGCCGCGAAAATTGGTTTGAAAGCGCAAGAAACGCACGGAAAGAAGTTGGTAGACTGGAAGAAGGGCATCGACGGCAGCAAAGAAGTCGCAGAGTTGAAAGAAAAGGTCGAAGCCTTCGCCGAGGCCTTCGCTATGCCCGGTTTCACCCGAGACAGCGTCGATATGTAAGTAGAGTAAGTAAGTGAGGAAAATTGAACAAGAAAGAAAAGACGTTTTCTCCGTTTGGGTAGAAAGATAGATCGAACCACTCCCCCTTCGAGAGAAAAAGACGCGACAGAGTCATTTAAGTTATTACACCACATTAAAATACACTTTTTAACACATAAAATCATTCAACTACGTACGTTTAAATTACAAATACATTTACACGTTGGTACAAAAGTATATAGTTTCGTCGTCGGCTTCTAACGCGTGCGCCCCGCGGTTTTCCTCAGGAGCAACAACCAAATTTTACACGATTACATCCGTGCCCGCCGCGCTCGTCCTCAACACGCTCGTATCTAACCTCCCTCCTTTTGAATCTCGAAACCTATTTACCGGCGCATTCTTCGGCGTCGGCGACAATTTCGCTTTATTCATGTTCGCATTCTTCGCGTTCGCCCCTCTTCTTTCCATCACCTCCGCGACGATGTAGAACACGAACCCACCCAATAAAAGTATGATGAAAACGACGACGACGATGGTTTGTCGCTCCTGAAGCTTCATATCTTTCGAAGAGTCCGGGTGGAAGTACGATTCCAGAGTCTCCGTGGTGCTGTCGATGCCCATTTTTGCGCCGAAAGGAGTTCGTTTTCGCACGGGGGCGGGCGTTTTGGAAGTGAGGCAAATGCGAATTGGACACACCGAGAGAAGATATTTTTTTCCATGGAAAGGAGGGGGAAAGCAACAACTCCCGAGAGCGCATCATCAACGGAAAAAGAATGATAGAGATTAAAAGTCATCTAAATCGTCAATTTCTTCGTCCGTATCGACGCCAGATCCGTAATCGTGTTCGTCCGTTTCGTCGCGCTCGTATTCGAGCAAGTTTTTGAGCTTCTCGCCGTGACCTTGTCCGCTTCTGCCTCGCAAACCGCCGGCGTCGCGAGGGAGCGTGCGCCGGAAGGTGTCGTTTGTTGTTGTTGTTGTTGTTGTTCCTTCGTGTTGGTACGCGAGCTTAACGTTGCGTTTGGCGTCGCGTTCGCGTTGGTTTCCGTTCGACGCGTGCGCGTCTATGCCTAAATTAAACGTAGAAAACTTGTTGAGCTTGTCCGTCAATTTCGCCGCGCGAGCGCGCTCGCGCGCTTTTTGGATGTCCTTTTCGTTCCGCAACGCGTCGTCTATGGAGGTGTATTCCAGAGCAATGCACGGCGTTGTAGAACTGCTATCGGGGACCTTTACGAATCGTACCACGTCTGTCTCTCTCGTCTTTCTCGTCGCGCCTCGTCTCGCTTCTACGGTGAGGAGCGTTTTTCTATTCCTCCTATCGTTGCCGCCATTCCCTCCTTGTTGGGGATTTTGCCTATAAATCGTCATCGCGCACGAACAACTCGCATCGTTCGCGAGCACTTCGCACGCGCTACTTCGCGCGCTTCGCCGCACTCTATTTCTACCACTACTCGCGTTACCACTACCTCTCGTCGAAGACGTTCGTTCTCTCACCACCACCCCTCTCGTTCGCGACATCCTCTGCACCTCTCGCACGAACCGAACGACGCTCCGTTCGCCGTGTATAAAACTCACGCACGAAACGTCGTCCAAAAACACCACCACGCGATGCACCGAATCGTTCGACGCGTACCCAAATATCCCAGATCGGATGCTGCTGCTGTTCTTTTGATGACCCGCCGCATCCGGCTCTTTCGCTTCCCGCTTTCCTTCTTCCATCGTCGTCGCGGGTTGTCGTCGTTTGTCCAAAATCTCCCCTAATTTCCCCAACAGCGCATCCAAAGGTTTCTCCGTCGCGTCGAACGCGCCAAACGCGTTCGCATCGAGCACCAAAACGCCTCCTCTCTCTTCTTTCCCAAAATCACCATCACCACCACCACCGTCGCTCCTCCCGTTTAACAACGCGTCGGTAATTAGTCTCTCGTCCATCGTGAATCGCACCAAGATGACGACGACGGACGACATTGACGACGACATTGACGACGACGAGAAGCGCCGTCGCGAACGCGTCGTTCGCTCGACCAAATCCAAAAAGACTCGGTCCGAACCCCCAAAGTTATTGTCGTTGCTGTTGTCGTGCACCAGCGCGTCCGCGAACGCGCACACCGGCGCGACGTCTTCCGCGTTTCTCACCGCCTCGTCGAGTGTTTTTATCGCTCGACGCATGTGATATTGATATCGCTTTGGAGTATGCGTTAGTAGTTGGGGAAAATTTGGGGAAAAAGCGGCACAAAAAGGGAGACAAAAACCACGCGCGCGATATGTCTTCTTTGTCGTCGCTCTTTCGTTCCTCCTCTCTCTCTTCTTCTCGAAGGTTCTTCGCGTCTTCTCGTCGTCGAGCAACAAAGAACGACTCCGAGAAGAAGAAGAAGAAGAAGACGAACGCGAAGAGCGAGGAGGAGGACGACGACGCGCAGAAGCGGAAGAATCCAGACTTGTACCGCGCCGGCGGCTTCGAAGAGAGATGGGAAAAAGAAGAAGAAGAAACAGAAGCGCAGAGGAAGAGGAGGCAGAGCGCGAGAAAGAAACCAGACGTGCTCGCACCAGCCGGCGGGTGGCCGCAACTCGAAGCCGCGGTGCGGAACGGCGCGAATTGCGTGTATTTCGGCTTGGAATTGTTGAACGCTCGCGCTCGAGCGAATAACTTTACCATCGAGGAACTTCCGAGAGTGATGAAGTATTTGCGCGAGCGCGGGGTGAAAGGGTACGTGACGATGAACGTGTTGATATTCGACGACGAGATGAGCGAGTGCGAAAGGCTGATACGCGCGTGCGCGAAGAATGGGGTTGATGCGATGATAGTGCAAGACGTTGGCGCGGCGAGGTTGGTGAAACGCGTGGCGCCGAATATGGCGGTGCACGGGTCGACGCAGATGTCGATTACGGACGCGAACGGAGCGTTGTTCGCGAAGGAGATTGGGTGCGAGAGGGTCGTCGTTGGGAGAGAATTGTCGATTAGCGAGATAAAAACGGTGGTGGAGAGGTCACCGGAGACGACGGTGGAGGCGTTTACGCACGGCGCGTTGTGCGTGAGTTATTCCGGGCAATGCTTTTCGAGCGAAGCTTGGGGAGGGAGGTCCGCGAATCGAGGCCAGTGCGCGCAAGCGTGTCGAATGCCGTACGGGTTTGTAGTCAATGGGGAAATTAAAGCGATGGGTGACGAGAAATATCTCTTATCACCGCAGGATTTAATGGCGGTTGATTTAGTTCCGCAGCTCATCGACGCCGGCGTGTCGTGCTTCAAAATCGAAGGGCGATTGAAAGGCGAAGAGTACGTCGGTTTGACCACTGCGGCGTATCGACGAGCGGTGGATTTAGCGTGGGAGAATAGAAACGTGTCCAAAAAAGAGCTGCTGACGGACGAATCGAGATTAGAGCTGCGACAGGTGTTTGCTCGCGCGCAAGACGAACACTTTGACGGTTTAACGACTGGTTTTTTAGAAGGCACTCGACATCAAACGATTGTGAGAGGGCGGAATCCTAGACATCGAGGCGTGTTTGCCGGGCGAGTAGTTGAAGTAGACGCAAAGAACGAACGAGTGACTATACAAACATCATCATCATCAGTATCGACGAATAACGATGGAAACGACGATAATTCATCCATCGGTGGCGTTTTAAAGCGCGGTTTCGGCGTCGTGTTTGACGACGGCACGCCGGAGCTCGACGAGCAAGGCGGATTCATTTATGAAATCTTCGACGAAAGAGGCAGTTACGTGGATTCGAGTGAATTATGTTCGAGCGACTTTGTGACTTTAGCGTTCGCGAGGAATTCTATCGATTATCGGAAAATCCGGCCCGGCAATATCGTGTGGCGAACGTCGACGACGTCTGGCGAGAAGAAGGAGCAACATCGCAAAAAGGAGAAGAGCGAAGAGGTACTGGCAAAGACATCGTCATCCGCATCGATGAGCGCGGATGGGCGCGAGAACGTCGTTTGCATAGTATCCGGAGCGCTTGGCATGCCTTTGAAAATTGCACTGTACGATACGTTGGGGAACGTCGGGGAAGCGATGACGTCCGTGCATATTTCAGAGGCTGAGAAACGCCCGATTGACTTTCAATCAATCGCGAAAGCGATTGGAGAATTAGGAGGAACACCATTTTTTCTCGACGCCGGAGAGAACATCGACTGTACGAAACTCTTCTCGGCGAAAGATGGTGATGCAAAAAACAACATCTTCGTTCCAGCCGGTGAAATTAAGAAAGCGCGAAGAGATGCAGTCGAAATGTTGTTGGAGAAACGGCGCAACATGGGTGCGGTAAAAGCGGAAGCGATGGCGAGCGATGACGTGAGCGTTTCAGACGAAATGTACAAGAGTGAAATAGAAAAATGGTGGGGTGTGCCGA
>Ga0255774_10001667_pt1 | contig 17954 bp, 26 predicted proteins | sample 101ome_17_FD_179972 | JGI IMG/M metagenome (GOLD analysis project Ga0255774, IMG submission 179972) | Coastal salt marsh microbial communities from the Groves Creek Marsh, Skidaway Island, Georgia - 101407AT metaG (version 2) | ecosystem: Environmental > Aquatic > Marine > Intertidal zone >...
GAGATTTCTCAAGTTTTCAGTCGCAGTTGATGATGGCTATGGAGAAAATAAAGGCACGATCTTCTTTGACGTTGACTATCACCGAACAGGAATTGCCCAGTACGTTACGAAAGGGAAACAAGTAGGCGTGTCAGGTGAGCTAAAGACCCGTGAGTATAATGGCAAAACATATCTGAGCATTCGCGCTAATGACGTTAAGCTGATCGGTGGTCAACAGCGCCAGCAGGTAATGCACACTGAGCATGAGCCGCAGCGTATGGCAGAGGGTCAGACGCTAAATGAACAACCAATGGACGATGAGATACCATTCTGATGACTAAGTTGCAGATGGAACTGAGGAATGGGTACTTGGTACCTGTTTCTCAATATGATGCAGAACGTATGGAAGACCTGCCAGACGGGACACTGTTTAACCTGTCACAAACAGGCAAGCGATCTAACCCACATCACAACCTATATTGGTCTACGCTGCGCAGGGTGGCTAGGGATACAGGCAAATGGCCTACAGAGCATCACCTACACGATGAACTAAAGATTGCCTGTGGATATGTGCGGATCAAGTTATCTGCGCTCAACGGTGAACTGGTGAACATACCTGACAGCATTAGTTTTGATAAAATGAACCAATCAGAGTTTTTTAAATACTTTGAGATGGCGATGACCAAGTTGGCAGAAGGGATCGGATATGACCCACTACAAACTTCCTGATGGAAACGTACTCATTAGTTTTTCTGGCGGCAGAACCTCTGGGTATATGTTGCACCAAATACTAGAAGCCAATGGCGGGTTACCAGATCGCGCAAAAGTTACGTTTGCAAACACTGGTAGAGAAATGCCACAAACATTAGATTTTGTGCAAGAATGTTCAGACAGATGGAATGTGCCGATCACTTGGCTGGAATACACAAAAACAACAGGCAGGGTAGGATTTAACATTGTGACACGGGAAACAGCCGCAGAAAACGGCGAACCATTTAAAGAAGCCTTGCAGCAACCAAAGATTTTGCCAAACGTCCACAGACGATTTTGCACACAAGAATTGAAAGTTAAGACAATCAAACGATACCTTGTCAGCATCGGATGGAAACAATGGACGCAATGCATCGGCATCAGAGCAGACGAAAAACGCAGAGTAAAGACATCTACAGAAAAGCGCTGGAATAACTGGTATCCACTGAACGATGCTGGAGCAACCAAACAGACAGTGATGGCGTTCTGGAAGCAGCAGTTGTTTGATCTGAAGCTATGGGGCGCAAACGGAAGCACACCAAAGGGGAATTGTGACGGCTGCTTCCTGAAGTCAGAGGCAACTTTAGCAATGATGTGGCGTGAGCATCCAGACAGAATGCAATGGTGGGCAGACATAGAAGATTGGAAGTCGCAGCAGATTGGAAAACAAGCACACTTTCACGCAACCCGAACATTTAAAGATTTGGGTGAGTTTGTCAGCCGCCAAGGTGATTGGATATTTGATGATGAAGCGTATCTTTGCCAAGCAGACGATGGAGAATGTACTGGATGACTAAATATGAAGTCACTGAAGAACATGAACGGCGCGAGGAAGAATTAGCAGACTTTGTTTCTCAACATTGGAATTGCGTATGCAAATTGCAGCGCAAGTTTAGTATTTATGATGCTGTCGCCAGAGCAAAGCAGAACCAAAAACCGCGCGTGTTTATAGAAATGAGGATTGTAAATTACCGATACGACAACCTCAAAGAAATAATGATACCGATGTCAAAGCTTATCTTAGGGCAGCAACAAACACAAATGACAGGCGTTCCATCGCTTTTTATGGTACACTGGTATGATTGCAAAACAATCGGCTATGTTGATGTAAATAACATTGAATGCCTGCCAGATTATCGTGTGACATTCATGGGCATGAACAGAACAAACAACAAAAAAGAAATTGAGGTTTGCCGCTTTGTGCCAAGGGAAGTGTTTACAATATTAAGGCGTGGAAATGAACCTGACAGGACGGAAACCGTACCAGAAACAACCGAAAGCAAAGAAGAATGAAAAGTATCTTCAACAAGTTCGGGAAAACCCTTGCTGTGTTTGTCGCAAGTTTGGGGAAGTCCAACAATCACCAACAACAGCCCATCACCCTATACATGATCGCCATGGAACTAGAAAACGATCTGATGAAACTGCGATCCCGCTTTGCGAAGGGCATCACCAAGGTCTTTGGGACGATACGAAAATAGCGATCCACAAAGAGCCTAAACTATGGCGTGAAAAGTACGGCCCTGATTGGTCTTATGCGCCCTATGCGCCCTCGTCAGTCCAAGACACTGATATGTAAAGCACTGGCCCACGGTCAGGATGACAGAATGTCTTTTTGACCTTCATGCTAATAACCTGCTTGTCATCAGCAAAGATAGTGCCTGAGAGGCCATCTAAGGCGATCTTAGCGATGTTGTCTACGTCTGGCTTAGTTATAGGGCTTATCGCACCATATTCTGCCTCTAGGCGCTTTATCTTAGACCATGACTTTGGGATGTCCATAAAAGCAATAACCTCAACCGCTACTGGCCTCAGTGTCTGGTCAATATCATGCTTTGCCATCTCTGCCCATGCAGCCGCATGAATGCGCCGTTCATACTCTTTGGTTTTCTGCGGAGTGTAAGTGTGGCCTACTTTGGTAAACCGTGGCCTGCCCTTGCCAATTGGTTGACCTGATACTTCCAGTTCTATTTCGTACATGCCCGATCCTTTGTGTAAGAACTGCTGTCAGTTATTACCTTTACAGAGGTAATTGTAAAAAAAAATCTATTTCCTCCTTTATTACCCCCTTGACATGTATCACGCATTATACTATATTATACATGTAAACAACAACAAGTGAGGTGTCCCTATGGACAATCTATCTAAACTAACTACCGAAACTCTTTACGCTTACATGCGCAACGCGCTTATTACCAGTTGCCAAGCAATTGGTCACACTAAATCGCACATGAACGGCGTGTTCGCTAATCAGTACCGTGATGAACTAAATAAGCGTGGCGAAAACTTGCCAACGTTTGATCTGTACCAACTGTTTCCTAGCGACAGTGATGATGATTGGCGTTCAGCGCAACGTGAACTGGGTGTCTACAACGGCACGGGTTCATTCTAATCAACAGGGGGCTACGGCCCCCACCAACACGGAGCAAACCAATGGGATTTTTTACACTAGGACGCACACCGCACCACGCATTCACAAAAATAACCATCAAGGGCGTAGAGATTGAGATTGTCATTGAGGGATCGTTAGACCACGATGAACACTACTTTGAACTGGACACGGTTTATCTACAAGAGCCACGCGCCAAGACTAAAGATTTTGAACTGCCAGAACGCATCTACAACAAGCTGACTAGCGGTGCATATGATGAGCAATTCCATGACGTAGCTTGGGGGTCAGCATAATGGACTACGGAAAGTGGACATGGGAAGATACAGTTATTGGGATTATCTTTGCAGTGGTAATCCTGACTTGGACAGCAGGCACAATTAAAGGATGGTGGTGATGAAACTAAGCCCAGCCGATGAGCAGATACTAAAATACTTGCGCAAGCAGGTAGATCGGTTGCAAGATGAACGATACCGCACAGATGCACGACCAAGCATCAACAATGAAATATTCGCAGCACAACAAGAACTGCGGCGGTTTACATCTGAATTGAGAAAAAAAGGATACAACATATGATGGTGAACTATTACGATACTTTGACGCGAGCATTGAAACGCACCCCAACAGAAGCAGAAATTGGTGCGATGATGAAACTTAAACGTGAACAAGAGGGATGGAAGAACTCTACGCAGCAAACACCGCCAGAGAGGCCACAGAAACGCTCTAGAGAGCCTAAACAGCCTACAGGGGTGAACACTAACGACAGACAGTATAGATGGCCTAAGAGAGCCACTCAGATAGCCCAGCGCATTAACCGCATGATGTTGCGACAGATTACGATAGAAAACATTGCATTCATTGAGGATGTTTCGCAGTCACGCATCATGCAAGAAATCAGGCATTGGGATTTGCCAAAAGTAGAAACTGATGAATGATCGTGTGGGCGGCTGCTAGGTGTCGGGATAAGCCAGGGGATTACCAACAAAAACTGGGTAAAAAACCGCCCACCGAAACAAGATAACAAAACAGAAAGTGAGTGCAAGATGGAAGTTAAAAAAATTGACAACAAAGAAACAGACGTTTGGTTGTTAGAAAAACACTATGCTAAAAGAAAATGTCAACGCATGTTCAGCTTTGGGCTATTTATAGAAGGGAAACTTGAAGGCGTTGTAACCTATGGTATGCCGCCATCTCCACAAGTCGGCAGGGGTTTTTTAGGTGAAGAACATCGGACAAAGGTTATTGAGTTAAACCGATTATGTATTAATGAACGCGCACCTAAAAACGCTGCTTCGTTTCTTGTGGGGCGCAGTCTGCGCAAATTAAAAGATTGGGCTGTTGTCAGTTATGCCGATGGTGCGATGGGACACGTTGGTTACATATATCAAGCTACTAACTTTTTATACTGTGGCGCGGCAAAATCGCACGACAAAGAATATTGGATAGATAATCAATGGGTTCATGCAAAAGTGTTGACTAATCGCGGAATTAGCGCACCATCAGTGTATGCAAAAGAAAACGATATACCTGTAAAGCATCCAGAGCCAAAACATCGGTATATTTATTTTGGTAACAAAAAATTACGCAAACATTTAAAATACACTGCGCAACCATATCCAAAAGGCGAAACTAAAAGATATGAATGCAATGACATAATTAATGAACATCAAATTGAAATGGGTTTTTAAGAATGACATTCTTTACGTTGCTATACATAGAATATTCACTGCGTGGGATTGACATAGAAACATATTTGATTTTGCCAGACTATGAAGCTTGTCAGATAGCAATCCGCGACAATGAAGATATGTATAAGTATTTCTATGCGGATAGCGATGTTAATATGTGGTGTATACGCACCAACACTCTATCCAGATCAATAAAACCTAAACTTAGGCCAACCAACGATAAATCTTCTTAGTCTTATCCATGCGGTCTTCTAGGCCATGATAGCCACCATTAACACGCTTGGTAATACTCTTGATAATACTATCAGTGACACCCTTATCAGCCATGTTGAACAAGCCGTTTTTCTCAAAGAAGAATATCGCACTGTCCATCGCTAGTTCATCTGCAATTGGCGATGGATCATCTACCAAGCTGTCACGCCCTATATGCTCTGCAAAGGCCCGTACATTGTCTTTACCCGTCAATTGAATGAAACCCTTACCTGCATACTTCCACCCATCTCCTGACGCTTCTGAGCCGTTCCCCATGCGCCCTGAATAGACTTTGTTTGCCAGCTTCTCTGGGTTACGCGCATATGGTTCAGCATCTGCCTCTGACTTAAATCGTGAGGGCCATACCCGACACATCGTTTCTGCGCGGTAATTCAGGTTTTCCTCAGAAATCATAAAGTTGCCGCTTTCGTGCGCTGCCTGACCAAGCAAGTGTGCGCCACGGTTTGCATTCAATCCGTAATGCTCTGCGATAGCACGGGCAGTGTTAGGCCCAAACGCTCCATCTGGTGTTACGCCACAAGTCTTTTGCAGCATCTTTAGTGCATCACCTCTAGCCATTACTTTTTACCCCCGAAAAACTTAGTTGCTGACCGCACACCAAACGATGCAGCCACGATTACGCCCAAGGTATAACTGTACCAACTCGGCATCCGCTCCAATGCAGCAAATCCATTCGTTACTGCTTGATCAGCCCACTCAAAAGGTAAGAACGCTAGAATAAGTGGGATACTGAATAAGATAGTTAGCCATTCGTCTTTCCAGCTATTCTGTGACCCTTGGGCCATCAGCTTTTCCCATTCAGCTTCTGATGTGGCTGCGGATTTCATAATGGTAGCTTTGGCCTCTGCCTCTACCAGTTTCAGATTAGCCGCTGCCGCTTGTGCATCAGCTTTGCCCTTTAGCCATCCACCAGCTAACTCAGTCAATGGGCCTATCAGTGCTTGCATCATACCATCACACTCCCATACAGCGTCATCTCAACGCCTAGAATAATCTCTAGCAGTTTCACAACAACGTGCGTTAATAACTGCTCACCTGACATCTACATTTTCTTTCCGCGACACATTAGCTTCCATTGCGTTGAAGCCAAAGTATGCCGCGACAACACCGCTTGCACCAATCACATAAACGCTTGCTATGTCAGTAATTAGCTCTGCGGCCCGATCTAAGCCAACCCAGACTGCCAAAACAATCACCAGAGGGTAAACAAGCATTCCAGCCGTGCAGGCTACTGTAAGCCGCCTCTGCGTGTCTCTCTTAGCGTCTTGATCTTCCATACGCCTGCGACGATCTTCCAACATAATCTCGCGCTCATCAGGATCAATCTTTCCGTTTCCGTTTAGATCGTAGTTTTCCTTGTTCATTGAAATACCTTTCGGCTATCCGCTTATGCGTGGTGATGATAACCACTTTATTATCATCCGTCAAAACAACCCACTGACCCAGTTTATTTTCCACTAACTTCAAGGCAAACCACAGTCTGGCTGTTGTGAACAACCAAACCCTCTCTCGCCTTTCTGCGCTCTTGTTCGCATTCCTCGTATGTCGCGTGTGTTGGGCCGATCTGATAATATTTTAACTCAGCAGATGGAATATATTGTATAAAGACAAGAACGTAAATCATCACCAACGCCCCCTTGCTTTACCAACAATATAAATAGCTGCCGCTAAGATCACCCCGCCAACAGCAAATGCGGTCAGACCCACAGCCCAATTTATGCAATTATCTATGAACTCTTGTTTTTTGTATGCAGCCTCTTTGCGAATACGCCGCTGCTCCGCTTCTATTCTAAGAACCTCATCCCATGCGGATGGCCCATATACGAAAGAAATATGATCCTTAATTTCTTTTCGCATCATCTCCATTTTACGCTTCTGATTCCAAATCAAGATAGCGGTTTCTTCATCAGAACCCTTAAACGTCTTTTCCCACCAAGGCGGGTTTTTCTGACGCTCCTCTAATCTATTAAAATCGGAAAAGGCTTGGCCCCACGTTGCAATCGTGTTGCCCATTTCTTGGATATCCTTCCCCGTGGAAATAGCTGCCTTAAGCGTTTTGTACGCGCCTGACGCCAATGCTACGCAGCTAACGGGATCCATAGCATCACTTCTGCTCTATATATTCGCGCAGATATTTGAGGTTTTCGTCAATACGACCAAGCATAACAGCGTGGTCATTAATACGATTTTCTAAGACTTCTACATCTTTTGTATTGCGCATAATGTTATTGGTGTTCATCTCAATCGTGTTCTGCGCATCAGCAATAAGCCAACCCAAAATAAATGTTTGCGCCACAATGCCAACTAAAAAAGAAATAGGAATAGTCTTGGACAAATGCCAATTCTCGTTCGCCATGTGTTGATCCTCAATAACCATTTGCAATTAACTTGCTAAATTCGCCACTCATCAACTTCTTTTTAACATATTCTGCAAACTCTTGCGACCCGATTTTGGCTCCGCATTCCCGCGACCACATTTCAGCAACTACAAAAGGTATTGAACCAGCCAAACGCATATCAGACTTACGGTTGTGACCGTCAATATTACGCTCTTTGTTAAAGTCCAGAATGCTTTGAATATCTTGGCTACGCTTTACAACAACCTTGTCATCTTCTGTGTGCCATTCAGTGTTTAGAATAGTGTCAGACATTCTTCTTTGGCCTTCCGCGTTTCTTAGGTGCTTTCCCGCCTTCCCACGCTTCGTTTACATCTGGCGTAGAAGGGTCATCAGCTTTTAGCTTTCCTTTGGCATCACGCGCTCGTTTTGGTGCTGCCTTTTTAATTTCTTCACCAAACCCGTTAGTAACGAGAATATCAGCTTCCTCTGCTGTGACCTCGTAAGTTTGGCCCTTTTCAGCTTTCTTGCCGCCTACCCAAGTTCTGTCTGTTGTAATCTTGATTTTTTTCATACTGCCACCTCTAGGAGAAAGGGGGCCGTAGCCCCCAATCTATTATGATGTTGTACAGTCTGCTACGAAACCATGTGCTTTCTGTGAAGTGACCTGTAGGCCATATTCCGCAGAAATCAAACGGCGCTCTGACAAACCAGTTTTTGCAAGAGGCTCTTGCTTCGCTGTTTGCAAGAATGCAACCGCTGCATAGTTTGGATCAAGCACGAATACATCACGCGCTCTGACATGCCTCGCTGGAACAATTTGAAGCTCACCGAAATCGCTGATATAAACGTCAATCGCAGCATTTAGCTTACTGTCTTCTGCTTCTTTGTAACGTGTCGCGTTACCTGTGAAACCAGAAATAGTTTGCTTGTTGAACGATCCACATAGAACAACTGATGGCTCTGCACCCTCATCCCAGCATGACGCGATAACGTCTTTTAGGATGTCTTCTGTGATTGCACGTTGTGTACCATCTGTAGCTGCTGCATCTGGATAACCAGCTTCACCAGAACCTGATGTTGTACCCGCAGAACCGCCAGTGCCGAATGAAGTGTTTGTTGTCAAAAATGCACCTAGACCCGCAGTTTGACGCGCTGTGCCTGATGCACCCGCTGACGCTGCTACGTTGTCCAACAACATTTTTTCCATGTCGCGCTTCATTTCAGACAGTTTGTAAGCAACTTGCTTCGCAACTGTTTGAGCATCTGCAACACCGTTTACCGCTTGGTTTGTTGATGATACTTCAACAACTTTTGCAGAAATCTGTGTGTAGTTACCCTTACGAACCGCGTTTGTTGGTGCAGTGTTAGCAATGCCAACGTCACCCTCAATCTGACGGTTTGCGCCAGCCGCTGCAAGGTCTACTTCACTCCACTCAAAGTAAGTGTTGTCCACGTTGCGTGTGCCGATTGTTGACATGAAAATAGTTTCAGTCGGTGAGATAGACGCAAGCGCTGGGGCTAGGTCTTCCCGAATTGTAGAGACATCATATGTCTCGTTTGTGTTTGCTGTAACAGCCATTGTCTTATTCCTTTAGACAAAAGTTTAAGAGAGTAGCCAGTTCGTCACTGCATCGTGAGTACCTGACCGATCCATTTGTGCCTTTGCTTTCTTAGCCTTTGATGCCTTTCCAGCCGTTGCCGCTCTCTTAGCTGCTGGCTTGACTACTGGACGCGCACCCTCTGCCTTTTTCTGGGCATTGGATTTGTTCGCCTGTAGCTCCCGCCATTTTAGCGCATCATTCAGGATCATAACTTCCTCTGCTGTACGCACTGTGCTGATTTGCTCATCTGTCAAATCGTAGTGCTTTTTAGCTTTAGAAGACATCTCCTGTACGAAAACTGTGCGCTTCTCAGGGTCAGCAAATTCAGGCATCCATTCAGACAAGCGCTGGGCTTGCTGCTCTAAATACTGATTATGCTGCTGTTCCTCATAAGCGCGTTGCTGCTGAGTAACGTATGAAACTTGTTGTTCCCACGCTTGACGCTGCTCTACGGCGCGGCGGTATTCTTCTGCTTGTAGCTGAAAACCAAGAGGGTCACTGTCTTTGAGTTCCTCAGAAGGGTATTCAGGCACAACAGGAATAGCGCCCTGCTGGGCTTGGTTAATCAAATGCTGTAGCATCTGGCGTTCTTGGGCTACTTGCTGAGTAAACTGATCTAATTGCTTCTTAGTTTCAGCGTTCTCTGCCATGCCCTTTTGGATGTACTTTTGCCCTGAGTAACCGCGAGTAAGCTCATCTAGGTCTACCTGACGCTCCTCACCATCAACTTTGACAGTGAAATATGTCGGCTCCTCTTGAACTGCGGGTTCTTCAACCTCAACATCCTCATCATATGTCTCTGTGTCGTCATATGATACGTCATCATCCTGATCTTGTGCTTCAATCTCCACTGCTTCAGGCTGAGTGTCCCCAGTTACCGCAACAGCTTCCTCTGATGCATCATCAGAATTACTAGGCGTTTCTAAAATCAAGTTTTCGGTAACCGCCTCTAAATCGTTACCGTTGATTGGGTTAGTCGTTTCCACGGTGCTTTCCCTTCCGTTGTACTAGCGCCAAGGCATCTACATCAGCCTGTAGTTGACGCTCTATTGCTGTTAATGCCCTCAAAATGGCGTGAGCATCCTCACGTTTCTCCACCTCTTGGGCGCTGCTATCTGCGAAAGTCCTCATTTGGGTGTCCCGCAAATCCTTTATGGTTTCCATGAACCATTCATTCTCTAACAGTGATTTTGAGCGTTTAGCTCTTTGCTCAATATCCACCTTGCATTCCCATCATTTGCGCGTTGTGTTCGCGTACCGCGTCTTGCTCCGCTTTCACGCTTGCAACATCAACCGCTGTTCCGTACTTGCCAAGTATCTCAGCAACCTTAACCGCCAAGTCTTGAACCATCTCATCACGCGATAGATCGTCATCCATGCCCAGCTTGTGCATCTTGTACTGATAGTCCATCTGAGCCTTGGTCATGTCTACCTGCGCCCGTGTCTGCGCTTTCATCTGTTCAGCTTGCATAAATGCTGCATTCGGATCAGGCTGTTGTGCTGCCATGGCTTGCTGCTGCTGCGCTTGCTGCTGTTGCTGCATCATCATCTGCTGCTCAATTTCTGGCGTCATTGGCATGAAGTAGCGATCCGCATTCCGCAGGCCACCAAGCGCCAACAAATCAGCCAACGTGTTTCTTATCTGCGTCAGAGTAACCACCCCATTCATTGGGCCATACTGAGCGTATATCTGCTGTTGTATCTGGAATGCTTGCTGTAGAGCCGCTGCGCGTTCATTCTCGCGTCCGGTGCCTATACCTACGTTTACAATCAAATCCATGTCTGTATCCCACGCTCTGGGGTCTACAGGCACAAATGAACCGTTGAGGCGCATGATTTCTTCATTGTCGGTATTCTTAACCATCAAATCCAGCATAATGCGGAACATCTGGCGCATACCGCCCTCTGCAAAGTTACGCGCAATAACCTCTGCTTGGCCTGTCTGACCTTCCATAGATGCTGCAACCGCTGTTGCTGTAGAAGATGCCAGCACGTCAGGATCAAGACCTTGCGCCATCTTAGAAACGCCTGTCTTGTTATCTACCAACTGGTCAAAGTATTGCAGTGCTGGTAGTGTCTGCCCCGCTGTAAACGGTACTGCCATCTCCATGACGCTGTTAGGCGCTTTCACACGCACAATGCGTCCAATCTCGTTGTTTAACAAATCGTCAATAGCAACCTGACCGTCAACGATCTGCAATGCTGGGTTATTGGTTAATGCCACGTTATCAAGAACACCGCGCAACATCGCTGTAGCCGCGTCTTGATCGTCCATGACCAAATCAACCAGTGAAGACCCAAAGAAAGCATGTGGCTCTGGATCGCACTCAAAGATCGCATAGGGAGCTTGATCTGCTTCGTAGAAGTTCAACAGCTTGTAAGTAGAGCCTGCACACAAGAACTGATACAGGCGCGGAATACCCGTACCCTCAATGTCCAATTCCATGTAGGCATTTGTAACTGTGATTTTCTTAGAAGCGGCAGAGATGTTTTCATCTTCACCTTCATCCACAGCATAACCACGGCGCTCAAACTCAGCTTCATCATCTACAACGCTGTATTCTGTGCTATCCAATGAAGCCAAATCATCAATGCTAAATCCCATTGCAAGCAGATCAGATACGCGCATTTCTGTGCTATGACCGCACACATAGAAGTTATCAATCCCACGCGCGTTACGGTCTACAAAGAAATCTTCTGGGGGAACGCTCTCAATGCAGATGTCGCCGTGAGGAATAGACCGCGCAATCTTTACATCATGCTCTGGCACTTCAATCTCCATACCCATCTGATCTACTGAAAGAGCTACGCGCACTTCATGCTCAAGAACTTCTACGTCATCGTCTTCAATGATGACCGCAAATTCTTCGTCGCTTAGATTAGTGAAGGTATGGATTTCTGTTTCCATTTCCTCATTGTAATAAACGTATGCAATCCCAGCCTTCTTAACCATTGCATCTTGGAATACATCGTTTAGTACGCGGTATCCGTCATGCTGCTGAAACTTATAAGAAACGTAGCTTGTAGCTTGCTCTGCTGCTCCAACGTCCTCTGGGCCACGCGGTACAAACTCTACAGGCTTTTCGCTAGTAAGAAATATGCGCTGAATGCTTGGCTTTAGACCACGAACAACCTCACGGCACTTTGTTGCCACAACTCTGCTGCGACCTTCCTCGTAACCAATGTCTACTTCACCGTCAAAGTAGCGCTGGGCCTTGATACGTTGTGGTGCAATCTCGCTGTCTACAAAGTCCACCGCATCTTGGATTGCTTTGGAAACAATGCTTTCAATCTGTGTTTGATCTAGTGGTTCTAAACGCATTATGTTTCCTTTACTGTACCAATCCTGTCATCGTTTGGACGGATTGCTCTGGTTCACTACCAACATACTGCGCCCCCGCACGGCGCGATCCTAGTTTTGCAGTTTCATGTATCCGATCCAGCAATTTTACAAATGATTGAAAACCGCTTTCATCTTGCAAAACTTGGCGCACTCTGTTGACATCGCTAGATGTTAAAATATCCACCACTTGACGCTTTTCAAAATCAGATAAGTCTGGTTTTGTCTTGCTAAGAACTTTCATAGCTAAACCAGCAATCGCAGCGACATCCAAACCAAAATCAGCAATGCCAATATTCATACCTTGCTTATCTTGATATGCTTTCGTTATTTGCGTTGGACTTCCACCCAAAATCATATTTGCCGCCTCTTGCGCATCAACTGCATTTCCCATCTTACGCAAGATTTCATCTTTGTTTTGCTCTGGGAATATTATACTGAAAGCCAGAGATGCATCAGTTTGCTCATTTGTAATTTTCTTGCTCGTACCAGTTGGAGCATTGCGCAACTGACCGCGCAACTTGGTTAATACACCCAAGCGGAACGCGCGAATTTCATCTTCATTGTTTCGGGCAAGAACTTTCAACCATTCTACCTCTAACGCATCAGGATTGGGCGTAGCAGTCCATAGTTTCTGACCAGCTTCATAAGCCTCGGTGCGTCTACTCATGTCAGCATACGTTTGTCTTGCTTGGCGAGTTTCATCACTCATATTATCTATTCTTTGTCGCAACATTCCTTCAAGGTTAGATGCTTCTACACCCGTTGTACCTTTACCTTTTTTAAACCTTGCTTCAGAAAGATTACTCAGAGCGCGACGAATTAGTTCCGCTTCCTCAATGCTGATTGTGTTTGGCATTACAACATTGCCATCTTTATCAGCTTTAATTAACGGCAAACCGCGCATTTGTCTTGTTTCATTGACTTCCTTAAAAGTATTAGGTGCTAACTTGTACAATCCGCGAACAAAGTTGAAGGTTTGATCGTCTACTGGATTTTGCGCCCACTCACCATTATAAAGTTCATCTACTTTAATCTTTAGCGTGTTGATCTCATCTAACTGCTTTTGTAGCAAATTGGTTTGACCAGCTTGGCCTGCAATAGTAGGGCTAGATGGTTGCTCTACACCGCCTAAATACTTTTCTACATCTGAAATTAACTCTTGCTGTTTTTGTTGCGGCCTTAAACGCAAACGTCTTTCTGCCATTTCAGAAGCTGGCATTGACCCTGCACGATACGATCTGACCGCTTCCGCAATTGTCTTGTTGTCTGCTAGTATACGACCGTCTAATATTTGCTGCGTAACATCATCCACCGACATGTCATTATCTCGCGCAATCTGCTGTATTTCTTGCTCTACACGACCACCCACTTTAGAGCCAAACTTTCTGCGCAAAACGTCAGCAAAACCCACAAATAAAGGTTTAGAAAATTTTGACCCAACTTCTACCGCACCCGCAACACCTGTTCCTAAAATGCCACCTTGCAGACCAGATTTAACACGCTCACCGAAACCGCCCTCTCCTTCGGCAAATCCAGAAATCATACCTTGCGCACCGCCAGCAGTTAATGCGCCAATAAAGGTTTCTGGGTTTTTAAATCCCAATGCTTGGCTAACGCGCACCAACGCTGGAAACCTTGCGCCTATGGTTGCCAAGCTACCACCACCAGTAAATGGCGCAGCAAGAACAGCAGGCGCAAAAGCGCCACCGATTTCATATGCAGCCGCTTCTAAAGGTTGCGCTTCTTGGTATGCTTTCACTTTGCTACGAATTTCGTTTAAAGCTACATCATACGGTTTTTCGCTAAATAGTGACGTAAGGTACGCTTCAATTTCATCTGCGGTATTAAAAGACAGACCTTTTGCGGCTGTTCTCATTCTCTGAGATGGAACATCTGCGTTTGCAGCTTCAAAGTCTCTTGTAAAATCAGCCATTGTGGTTCTCTCTTTTAGCTAGGGAATGCGCCATTTTCTAAGAAATAAGATCGGTCTTCTTCCGTTTTGCTGTTCCAAATACTAATCCACTGAGCCATCGTCATCGGCTGCCCGTTAATTGTTGAACCCTCTGGAACTGGGGGAATGCCTAATGTTTGCTCTGATGGTTTTTGCGCTTGTACGTTTGCTACGTCAGTGAAGTCCAACTTGCGCAAGAATTTTGGATCAATGCCACGCGCTATCAATAGTTGCTCTGCTTCTGAATAACGACCCTGCGCTCGTTCCATATACTTTGTGTAATTGTTTGCAGCTAGATTAAAGATGTCGCGTCTAACTTCTTCTGGCAACGATCCATCACCTTTGAAGAAGTTTTCAGTCTGACGTAAGAAGCTATCAATCGCACCGCCAGATTTAGCAATCGCAGCTTGTTCGCCCTCACGAACCACAGATGCTGGGTCTAGGATTTTAGCAAAGGCAATAGTAAGAGCGTAGTCAGAAACACCGCTTGGATTGTCAAACGCATACTTCAAGGCTTCAAAACCTTGCTGTGCCTGCTGGAATACTTTTACATCAAAATCAGATGCCAAGTCTTTGTTGATGTCCCGAACATTCGTAAACGCATCTTTGCTCAATGAGCTACCAATAACACCCTCACGACGATCCTTCATATATTGCGCGTACACTTCCTGTGCAGGCATACCTTGATCTATCATGTTTGCATATGCTGCCCCATCGGGCATTCTGCGCAACATTTCCGCTGTCGCATTTTTTCGTTGTTGCAATAAACGCTGTGCGCCACGCGCTCTGATTTGTTCACCCATACGCGCTTCAGGAAGGATCAATGCATCTAATGCTTGTGCAAAGTTCTCCGCACCTGTCAGACCTGTTGTTTCGTTAGGCCGCATAAACTGTTGCAGCAATCCTTGTAAGCCCTGCTTTTTCTGTTGCTGGGGAAAGATAGTGCCAGCAGTCGGTACCCCCGATCCAAATGTTGATTGTACCATTGGTTTTTCTCCGTTCATTCCCGCAAATTTTAGCAGACTTTCCAATCTAGGGCCACGCCATTGCGCAATACCCAATGCGCCCTGACCGCCACCTTTTGGATTGTATGCCGCTGGGTCTATTGATCCAAAACTTTCAGCCATAAGGTTCCCAACAATACCCGATGCCTGTGGCGCGTTTAGACCCTTGTTCAGCAGGTAGTTATAAGCAATCGCCGCGTTCTGCGACAAACCTTGTGGGTTCAATGGGTCTTCCATGCCCTTAAAGACTTCCAAAGCGTACTGCTTGCGCGTATCTAACGCAGACCCTTTGGAGCGCTCAAACAGCTTTTCAAAAGCCTCTGCATAGTCTTGCGGTGTAACATAACTACCAGACTGAAACGCCTCTAAGGTTTTCTTTTCTGGCCCTTCTAGCTCAGACCACAAAAAGTCTAACTGCGTTTGAAAGGGTATCCGTGGAAAAGGGCTGTCCATAGTAAACCTTTATCTAGGCATCATCTGTGCGCCAAGTTGCATGTAATTAAATAAGCCAGGCTGGAAGCTGCTTGAAGAACCCATCATGTTAGGCGCTCCGTAAAGCCCACTCAAGAACGTCTGCAAGCCAGTAGGCGCACCTGTCATTTGACCAAAGCTGCCTTGACCTTGATTAATTAAGTTCTGCATCTGACCACGTTGTAGCGCACCTTGCGCACCCTGCATTCCTTGGATTGACTGACCGTAACCAAACGATTGCTGCCCTAAGTTCGCTAACTGTTGCGCTGCGTTCATTTGTGTACTTACATCGCCGCGCTGTTGACCTGCAAGCTGACCCGCTGCGCCTAATTGAGTTGCCATGTCTGCGCGTTGCATACCGCCTAACTGATTAGCAGCAGACATGCCCAAACTTTCTGCACCAGACATTGTGCCTGCCAATTGACCCGCAGCGCCCAAACGCTGACCTGCTGCCGCTAGATCGGCCCCAGATAGCGCCTGCGCACCCTGTAAATTCATACCAGCGCCCCGCAAGCCTGCCGCTTGATTTAGCTGCTGCGCAGTCATACCCTGCATCGCACCAAACTGTCTTGCCGCATTTGTTGCTGCTTGGTTTCGCGCTGCTGCCGCTGCCTGCTGTCCCACATCAAACTGTGACGCACCTAAAGCAGTGTTGAAGCCCTGTTGACGCATTCGTGAGGCTGTATCTGACATTTGCTGACCATAACCCTTCATGGCCTCTGCTTCTGCAATCCCATGACGAGAACCGCCAAACGCTTTTGCCGCTTCCGCTGACGCACCCAACTGGTTCAAGCCTTTTTGTTGTTGCGTTCCTATATCACGCAATGCGCTTTGAACAACTTGGCTTTCGTATGGGTTTTGATATTGAGCCATGCCACTTGCAGCAGCAGCAGGTGTTCCTACTTGTGCCGCACCGTAACTTGTACCTTGCACCTGAGAGGGTTGATATCCCATCGCAGCCCCAAAGCCTTGCTGCGCCATTGGATTAACTTGGTAGCCTGTACCTTGCGTCATTGCGCCAGTAGCTGCTGATGGTGGCCTATAACCCATACCTTGGGTCATGCGTGACATAACATTTGGGTCTGTTTGGTATTGTGTGCCAGCAGCAAATGTTCCCATAGACAATGGGTTTGTGCGATACTGTGTGGCTGCTTGCGTTGTGCCTAAAGCAGTATTTTGCGCTGCTGATGCCTGTTGAAATGGATTAGCTTGTTGAGATTGGCTTTGTTCAAATGCTGCCTGTTTCGCTGGGTCTGGCCCAGTAGCCATGCCGCCTTGACCTGTACCCTTTGTTGGATCAAGGCCCATTTGATTTTGCATACCGCCACTTAGCTGCTGTGTTGGTTGTCCTGCTGAAGCACCCATGATACTCTCCTATTTACCGCGACTGCCACCACCTTGAAGCTCTAGCTCCACAGGTTGGTTTGACAGCGCTCTAGAACCCGCTTCACCAGTGATAGGGTCTAATCCAAAACTTGCACGATAGTCAGCTTGAGCAGGTCTTTCTGCCTCAAACCGCTTCATCATCTCATCTACCATTGGCCTCGCAGAATATCCGCGAATACCGCCCATCGTTTGCTCTTGGGGCATGTATTGCTGACCACCAGTTGTCGGCATTCCAAACGCACCAGCCGCTAACTGATTGCCTTGAAAAACTGCTTCGTCAGCAGGAGAAAAAGACGCTACCTGTTGGCCATAAAGTGGCATTGGCGTATCTTGATATGTTGCAATATCGCGCCCTTGATTAATACCTTGCTGTATTCCTGTTTCCAGAAACTCAGGCGCAATTGTCTCTTGTGTCTGTGTGCCGCCTTTTGCCATTATTCGGCCTCCTTAACATAATGAGAATGAAGCAATTTCCACCCCATCGGCTCTAAAACTTTCTTCCATCCTACACGACCTGTCAAAGTACCACCAGTGCATCCATGATTTTTTGCCCACTCGTTCATGTCTTTGTTCATGTCCAATAGTTGATCTAATTCGCCACCCGCAAGAAAGATATTTAAAACCTTCTTTCTAGGGTATATCACAATTTCCGTCACCATGCACCCCCTTGGTGCTGCCCATAGCTGCATACGCCCTTCTGCTATGCTTTTAACAACATCATCAAAAATGTGCGTTCCGTTACAATATTCTAACGCATCCTCTATCCAAGGCTTACAACGC
>Ga0255774_10001672_pt1 | contig 17937 bp, 9 predicted proteins | sample 101ome_17_FD_179972 | JGI IMG/M metagenome (GOLD analysis project Ga0255774, IMG submission 179972) | Coastal salt marsh microbial communities from the Groves Creek Marsh, Skidaway Island, Georgia - 101407AT metaG (version 2) | ecosystem: Environmental > Aquatic > Marine > Intertidal zone > Salt...
TAGGTAGTAATCATAATCACACAGCAGTCAGTCACACGCATACATACAAAACCACCGAGCGCCGCCTCCCTCGATGGAAAACGCGTCCTCATCCCAATCCCAATAATCCCAATATCCAAACTGGATGTGGGTGTGGGTGCGCGCATGGGGGGGGTCATCGACGAGTCGTGATCGACGAAACGCATCCACGGACGGACGGACGGCGGGGCGCAGCGGGGCGACGGACGACAGACGACGCGGGACGCTCGAGCGAGCGAGCGACTACGAACGGAAGGCGAGTGGTTAACCGAGCCCGTAGGTCGTGGAGGTCGTGGACGGAGACGGAGACGCGGACGGAGGAGCGCGCGGACGGACGGGGGAGAGCGCGGACGGAGGAGCGAGCGGCGCGCGCGCGCGCACGGGAAAAGAAGCGAGGGAGGCGTGGTTTTTGTGTTTGTGTTTGGTTTGGTTTCGTTTTGGGTGACGACGCGAGAGGGGCGCGACGTCGTTCGGTGGTTACGCGCGGGGCGTTCGTGAACGGAGAAGACGATTAGAATCGTCGTCGTCGACGACGGGGGCGATGAGCGAACACGAGGCGCCGGAACTATGCCCGCTGTGTTGCAACGAGATGGACGCCACGGATCGAGCGTTTAAGCCGTGTCGGTGCGGGTATCAGATCTGCGCGTGGTGTTGGCATCAGTTGATGGAACTCGCGAGTAAAGACGACGCGAAAGGGAAGTGCCCGGCGTGTAGGACAGAGTACGACGAGGATTCGATATCGTTCGACGCGCCTCCGGAGGAAGAGCTCACGGCGCAGAAGTCGAAGAAGAGGGACGGGAAAGGGGTCGGGGCGGCTGCCGTCGGAACGAACGGGGCAAAGGGCGCGATCGGTGCGGCGGGAAGCGCGGGGACTTCTAGAAAACATTTGCAGAATGTTAGGGTTATTCAGCGGAACCTCGTGTACGTGGTCGGTCTCAGCTCGCGTTGCTGCAAGGAGGAGGTGCTGAGGAAGAGCGAGTTTTTTGGCAAGTATGGCGACATTCTTAAACTGCAGGTTTCCATCAATAAACAGGGCAGCTCGTCGTACGCCGGAAGGGACGCCGAGAACACTGGTAGCGCGTACGTGACGTTTTACGAGGAGACGGATGCGATGAAGTGCATTCAGCACATTGATGGGACGCCTTTGGATGGTAGGATTTTAAGGGCGTGCTTTGGCACAACCAAGTACTGCAACTCATTCCTCAAGTATCTTCCGTGCAACAATCCAGACTGCTTGTACTTGCACGACATAGGTGAAGATAACGATTCGTTCACAAAGGAAGAAATGTTGGCGCACTACGGAACGAAGCATCAGAGCTTCCAGGAGGCGACGAGGGCGGCCTCTACCAGTGGCGGCGGCGGCGCCTCGATTGAGAGAACGTCTAGCTTGAGTTCCATTCCCGCACCCTTGACGGGTGGCTTGCGGGTGCCACCGCCTAGACCACTGATTCCTACGCCACCTGTGGGACCGCCGCCACCGAACGCTTTGGGAGTCGGCGTCCCAGTTGCCAGCGCGTGGCCTAGCCTGGGGAGCAGCAACTCTCCCTCAAAACCTGCGGCCGCCGCTCCGCCCGCCGCTCCGCCCGCGCCCTCGGCCCCGCCCCCCGCGCTCACAAAGGCGAACAAGTCGTCGATCCCTGCGCCGCGGGTACCCGCACCGAGAGCGACCGGTGTGTGCCCGGTGCGACCGGCGGGTGCGGGAGGACCCGGATGGGGATCGACGAACTCGTCTTTGGGCGTCTTTGGGGGGCCATCGTCCGCGACGGCTGCGTCCACTGCCACGTCTACGACGAGCCCGTCGAGCGGTTCAAACTCTCCAACGTCTCAGTTGAAGACGAAGAACGGGTTCACGCTGCCGCAGCCTCGCAAGATAGCAGGAGTGACGGTGCCTGCGCCAAAGGCTGCCGCGCCGGCGGCGGCTGATGCGACGGTGCCGTCCGCACACAGCGCGCCGAGCCCCGCGGGAGCGGATGCGGCGAGCGCGTTCCCGGATGCGCTCTTCACCGATGCATTCAACACATCGTTAGACTTTGACCCGGGCGCCATACTGAGGAAGCACGTCGGCGCGTCGCAGCAGGGCTCCCCGGTGGAACAGCCGAGAGCTTCTCGATTTGGCTTTGCCCTCGAGGCTCAATCGCCTACGGCACAGGTTGCGCAAGCGAAGGATGGCGAGTCGATGTTCCGCGCTCTCTTACCGGGTGCGAACGTTAGAATCGCGACGCACGAGCCGTTGACGACGCAGCCGCCGAATAATGCGACGAGTATTCCGGCACCTAGACGAGGGCCGCCGCCGGGATTTGGCGGGGCGCAAAAGTAAGACTCATGGCACGAGCGAGTTTGAGGTAGACAGTAAAGCAAGCAGAGCAAATGTGTGGTTATTGTGTGCGATAATTCATTGGACATTTTTTGTGTAGCGTCAGACCGTAGATAATGGAAAACGGAAAAGCCTAACGTGGTGTTGAGCGTGCGCTCGAGAGCGAGCCCGCTCAGGGCTTTATTAAACAGATTTTGTAATTCTCAAGTCAACCTTATTTGATCATATTTGAAATTCGAGCTAGTGAACATGCGTGGAAGCGAACCGCGTCTGCAAGATTTCGCACATCTTACATGATGGACGACGCCTTGATGACGAGCGGTCTCGCTGACGCTAAATCTTCGAGTCCCATCTTCAAGTTGGCGTTCGCGCGCGCCAGAACCTCCTTCACCGACTTTACCCTCTTCTCCTCATCCACTCTGACCAAATCACCCTCAATCGTCACCTTGACGTCACCGCAGTACGTATCATCCCCATCCAAAGCACTCGCGCCTCCGTTCCATTCCTTGAGGGTGTAGGCTGAGTTGAACGCCGTCAAACTCGCCTTGACGCTATCCACAGAGACATCCATGAGAGCCGCGAGCTTGTCGACTTGAATCGACGCGTACATCTTCAAGCAGTTGCGCAACTTTGGCACTGTCGCATGCGAAGCGACGACTTGGGAAAACGCACTCTGTTGCGCTTTGAACGCTTCTGCGTTATCGCCGCCGACAAACTTGGGCGACGCGTAAGAGAAGAGTTCGTCAAACAAGGCAGATTCGCCGCTCGTCATGCGGTTAATCTTGTCGCTATACTTTTGGTGCAAGGTGAGGGAAACAGACTCATCGAGCAGGTAGTTCTGTCCCGGAACGAGCGATAAAATCATCGCGAGGAGAGCGTACATTTGCTCTTGCTTCTTCAAGAGGAGAGGCAGTGCGTGAGGTCTGATGGCGCCGAACTTGATGCGCTCAATGTTTTGGACGCTCTCGTTCAAGTGTCGAATCGCATCCGTGTATCGGCCGAGCATAAAATAAGCGAAGCCGGCGTGATAGCGCGTGGAAACGTTCGCGCCGGCAATCTTGGTGAAGAGACCAGCCTTGTCCAAATCGATGGCGTCGAGCGCCTTCAACGCGCCTTCGAAATCACCCTTGAGCACGTGCACGCGACTAATACCGATTTGCGCGTAGTAACCGAGGACAGTGAGGACGTTGCTCGAGGAGAGATCGTAACCCTCAGTCTCCGAGAAAGAAATCTCTCCCTTGCGTTCGCGTTCGAGGATAGCCTTGATGCCACTCTTGTCCACCAGCGTCTGCAACACGCCCACGACGCCCGCTTGGTCCCAAACCTTGGCGTCCAACGCCTTGAGCGCGCTCACCTCCTCCGGAGTACGCTTCGCTCCACCCTTGAACTGTTGGAACGACTGGTACTGGTAAACAAACTCATCAATCATCTCGAACAACCACAAAGTCGGAAGCTGCATGTTTGCCTCGCCAGTGGAGAGCGCGCCGAACAACGCGCAATAGTTGTCCCACGCGCCCTTGCGCTCCTCGGCGCTCGGCGTCGTCGCCGCGTGGATGTGTCTGTAGTACAATTCTGAGTACATCATCTTGAACATCGCATCGTTATCCGCCAAACCCGCGATCGCGTCCGCCTTGGGCCACGCCGACTTTTTGAAGAACCTCTCGCTGATGGCTGAAAAGGATCTTTCGTACACGCTCAGCGTCTCGTACACTGCGTCGTCGTCATCGTCGCGCGACATTTCAAATCTCCGTCAGTCTTTCGTCTCACAATCTCCGTCCGAATCGTCCGACGAATCTCTCGCTACGCTCGCGCCGACGCCTCAGAGCGTCTCCCGGAAGCCACAGGCTTCGCAGCGCGCGTGAAAAACCCAAAAAAACAAAAATCGCGCTTCGGCATCGCGTCGTCGCGCGTCGCGTCGTCCGTGCCCGGGAACGCACCATTCTTATCGCGCACGTGCCCGTACAGGCACGTCACAAACTGTTTCACCGCATCGGGGACGTCACCGGCGGACATTTCACCGTTCCGCGCGCGTCGTCTCTCTCTGCCGCCGCGCCCGCGACCTCGACCTCGACCTCGACCTCGACCGAGCCCGTGGGGTGGTTTCTTTGAGTCATGACCCGTCACCACTCGGGACGTAGATGTCTACAGAGTGAATGCCCATACGTACGTCCAACAGTCGAACGGACGACGCATCGGCGAGGACGGACGGCCGCCGCGACACGCGCGCGCGGCGACGGAGGGACGGACGATGGAGCGGGCGAACAAGACGTTCGTGAAAACGATCAAACGAGGCAAGGCTGTGCAAAAAGTGCGGCGGGAACACTACCTGCGGGACGACGTGTACGTCGGACACGAGGCGGCGGAGGAGCGGTACCGAGGAAAGGACCCGGCGGCGTGGGTGCTGCGACCGGAACGACGGAAAACGGGAAAGGAAGGGAAGGATGGAGAGGACGGAGAGGGAACGCGCACGATTGCCGTGATTGATACCAACGTCGCTTTGCATCAGATGGACGCGTTGGCGGACTCGAGGGTGACGGACGTGGTGGTGTGCGCGACGGTTATGGAGGAGACGCGCGCGAAGAGCCGAACGAGTTACGAGCGGTTGCGAGCGATGTGTCGAGACAAGGGGAAGAGATTCTTTGTCTTTAGCAATGAACATCACCGGGAGACGTACGCGCGGGATGAACCGGGGGAAACGCCGAACGATAGGAACGATAGAGCGATTAGACTGGCTGCGGCGTTTTACAGGAGAGTCATACCGAAGAGCGCGTGCGAGCGGGTGGTGCTCGTGACGAACGATCGAGGGAACGCGAGAAAGGCGAAAGAGGAGTCGGTAGAGGTTATGAGTGTCTCAGAATGGATCGCATCCATCTCGGAGGACGCGAGTCTGCGCGACTTGGTCGTGGCTGGTGGCGGAGCGGAAATTCCAGACGAGCGCGAATCCAAGAGAGCGAGGGGAGGCGCGGCGAAAGGAGACAAGGTTTTCAGCGATCATCTTAGCGTCGATGAGATTAAAGAAGGTTTAGTGAGCGGGAAGCTCATTAAGGGTGGTATCAGAACGTCTCGTTACAACCCTTTCGAGGCGTACGTCATGAATGAGGCGACGGGAGATAGCGTGTTGCTCGACGGCCGATCGGCTATGAACCGAGCCATCGACGGTGACGTGGTGGCAGTGGAGATTTTGCCAGAGTCAGATTGGGTTCGGCCAGGGTCCAAGCTCGTCACGGAAAGCACCACGGATGATGCAAGCAAGGAAGAGGGCGCGGATGCGGGAGGTTTGGCGCCAGAGACGGCGGACGAAACTGAAACAATTGCGGCGGCGGCGAAGAAGACAGCTGGCGCGGTGCCGACTGGTAGAGTCGTCGGGATTATCCGCCGTAATTGGCGAGAGAGAGGCTACGCCGCGTCGATCGACATGGGTAAAGATGGTAAAGGCCCAAACCCTGCAGCTGGAGGATTCGCCTCTCGCGTGCTGTGCGTTCCCAGCGACAGGCGCTTCCCAAAGATTCGCATTCAGACACGACAACTTGAGAGTTTGCTCGATCAAAGAATCGTCGTGGTGATTGATGATTGGCCCGTGGACAGCATGTATCCCGTAGGACATTACGTCAAATCTCTCGGATTGATCGGAAGCGTCGATGCCGAGACACAAGCGCTGCTTCTGGAGAATGACGTCGACGATAGGCCTTTCGCGCCCGCCGTCTACGCGTGCGTCCCGCCGCTTCCTTGGAAGGTGACTGAAGATCACCTGGCTGAGCCCGGTCGAGAGGATTTGCGCGATTTATTAGTTTGCAGCGTTGATCCTCCGGGGTGCAAGGATATCGATGACGCTTTGAGCGCGCGTCTGCTCGACGACGGGCGCATTGAAATCGGCGTTCACATTGCCGACGTCACGTCGTTTCTGTTCCCAGGGACCGCGATGGATGAAGAAGCTGCTAGACGTGGAACAACGACGTATCTCGTTCAGCGCCGCTTGGACATGCTCCCGGGGGCGTTAACGACCGATATATGCTCTCTGGTTGGTGAGCAAGAGCGTTTGGCGTTTTCCGTATTTTGGATACTCGACAAGGAAACAATGCTTCCGGATGAGAAAATCCAGCCTCGTTTTACCAAGAGCGTCATCAAGAGCGCGGCGGCCTTGACGTACGAGCAGGCGCAAACGCGAATCGATGATCTAACGATGAATGACGATCTGACGCTCAGTCTGCGTCGACTCCGTGATGTGGCGAGAAAACTGCGAAAACGCCGCATGGACAACGGCGCATTAACGTTGGCTTCGCCCGAAGTTCGCTTTGAAATGGACCAACAATCCAGCGACCCCCTCGATGTCGGTATGTACGTCACTAGAGAAACGAATCAAATGGTTGAAGAGATGATGTTGTTGGCGAACGTGAGCACGGCGGAGCGCATTTTGCAAGCGTATCCCACTGCGGCGATGCTTCGTCGGCACCCAATCCCTGAACAGAAAATGTTCGAGCCGTTGTTGAAAGCCGCCAAGGCTTGTGGCGTCGAACTGAACACGCAGTCAAACCAGACTCTCGCGTCCACTCTTGACGCCGCAGTTCGTTCGGAAGATCCGTACTTCAACACACTTCTTCGTCTTCAGGCGACTCGTTGCATGTCGCAGGCTGTCTACTGTAGCTCTGGTCAGTATGCCGGACCAGAGCGCATGCACTACGGTTTGGCCATGCCGCTCTATACGCACTTTACATCACCCATTCGCCGTTACGCCGACGTCATAGTGCACAGGCTTTTGAGTGCGGCCATCGGTTTGTGCCCTCGCCACGCGTCGCTCGAGGATTCAGATTCGGTAAAGGCGATTGCAGATGTGTGCAACGTTCGGCATCACAACTCTCAGCAAGCCGGGCGCGCATCTGTTGAATTGCACACGATGGTTTTCTTTCGCAAACGTAAGATTGTGGCTGACGCACGCGTCTTCAAGGTGCGTTCGAATGGGCTCGTGGTTTTTGTGCCAAAGTTTGGCATCGAGGGCCCGATTCTCTTTGAACAAGAGTCGACGACGACGTTGGACGAAGAAGCGATGGCGGTCACGAACGGCGGGAAGACGTGGAAAATATTTGATCAAATTACGGTACAAGTGGAGGTTGAGCACCTTCCAGCTCACCGCAGTAGACTCCTAGTCAGCATCGTCGACGACTCGACGCCGCGCGGAGAAGTTCGAGAAAATGAGTAGAGCTCTTGTCATAAATGCACTAGCGAATTGGATAGCAGTATTACAAAAGAAAACAAAATGTATGATTTACAGTAAGTTCCGGGTAGGATTTCCATCCAAGTTTACGAAAAGAACGGCGCCTTGCACGTGCACAGCCTTCTGTTTCCTTGGCACACGCCCTCGAAGGATGGGAACCGTTTCGAGAAGCTCGGCTCGGGCGGTATAGCTAGTAGTTTCGCTTGTTCCGAAGCGAGCAACTCGGCATTATCCTTGATTTTCAAAAAGTGTGAGTACAGCCTGATCGACTTGACGCAGTCACCCTCGGCATCATGAGAGTCGTTCACACCGCCGGCGAGAAGCGTACGCACCAAATGGTCCTGAGCGAAAACGCTCCACGACTTGAAGCGATCGTTCCACACTCGCCAGATACCAGTGAGATCTATCAAGTCGCCGTAATCAACCCCCCTCTCCAATTTTAACCAATCCTGAACGTCTTTCAACACGCCTTGCCCGACGATGACGCTGTCCTTTGTTAACTTTGACTTGACCAACGCCAACGCGTCCTCAAACGAGACTCCCTGCTCGTCGAGTAACTCCTTCGTGATGCCCGTCAGCGGCGTGAGATAGCTCACCACGTTGTCAACTTTGACGTAGCAGTTGAGCAGCACGTTTTCATCCGAATCTACAATCGCTATTTGCGCCACCGATCGGTCGTTGTGCGTCGTTCCAGTGGCGACACACTCGACGTCAATGGACACGACGTTGGTCGGGAAGCTTTGCGGCGACGCCATTCCTCGCGCGCGGTTCGGTGTGCGGGCGTGAAACGCGTGTGGGTTTGTGCCTTGTCCCGTGGCGATGCGCGCGATGCGAGGGAAGCCTTCACCACTCGGTTAGCGTCCCGAGACGCCGAGTTGTGGGGGCATTCGTTGACGAGAGCACTCGGGAACACACAAAGGCGTTTTCTGCACTTTGAGACGCGCCAGTCCTCGTCGCAGAGCTGGTCGCGCGACGACGGCGACGCACTCGAGGAGGAACGAACAACGGGAAGAGGGAAATTCGCAATCATTTCGCGTTACATTCTACTATTGTCGTCGAATACTACGTACTGTACTTGTGGATGGGTTCGTCGTGAAGATGAAATCAAGCGACGAAACGCGCGCGCCGTCGGGTACACGCGTGTGCGTGTGCGCGTGGCACATGAAGACAAGCAGCGGGTCAATCATCACTGATTGGTTGGGCCGCCGCCGCGGAGCACTGAGCCGCGTTGAAGGCGCGAATGGGGTATTTCGGCGGCGGCGGCAGCGCAACTGGGTCGGATTTCGCGATCATATCATTGATGAGTTCGATCGCCTTGTCCAGCTGCGCGTCGCCACCCTTAAAGGTGTTCACCGGAAGATTGGACACTTTGACGTCGGGCGTGACACCCTTTTGTTCAATCGCCCAGTCGCCGTCGAGGTAGGGACCAAAGGATGGAATGGTAAACCCAGAGCCATCGACGAGACGGAGCTCGGGGTGACCACTGTACCCGATTGCTCCTCCCCACGTGCGTTCGCCGACAACCGTTCCGATTTTGAGCTGTTGAATCCCGAGGGCGAACATCTCGGCGTCGCTACTCGTTTGCTCATCGATGAGCACGACCACCTTGCCGCGGAACGTAGACTGCATCGTCGTGTCTCCCGGACCGCTACGTTCGGTGTCAAACATCCAAGCGACACGGCGGAGACGCTCGAGGATCCAAGTGTCGATGTTCCCTCCCGCGTTTCGACGGACGTCGATGATTAAACCTCTCTTGCGCACGTTGGGATAAAATTGCGACGCAAAATCGTCAAACGAATTACTCGATCCGGGTCCAACCTGCTCCATGTCTTCGAGGTAGACGTACGCCACGTCACCGTTCGTTTTCTCTTGAATGTACTTTCGCTTCGAAATGACGTCATCAGCGGCCCGAAGGGCGTCGCATTCAGTGAGTGACAGCGGCGTGACGATGACGAGCTCGGGCTTGTTGGTCTTGTCCTCGTTGTCTGCCGAATTTTTGTTCGCCGATCCGTCCCCCAAGACGAGCAAGTCGAGCTTGCGCTGGTGGCCTTCACGATGATGCGCGTCTTCCGAAGGCGTGTCAGCCTCAGGCTTGGTCTGGAGTGGATGCATCGAGTGCTTTCTCACGAGACTCGCGACGTGCTTATTCGGAATCGTGCCGCTTGTTCTCATTTCGCCCAATTTCGCAGTCGGCATGGCACCGCCCCCACTCATCATCTCTTGCATCATGCGCAACTCCATGAGCTTTTGTAAGTCCCTTTCATCTCGCTCTTCCGCGCGCGACCTCGGAGCCTTGATGACTTCGAGAAGAACTTGCGTTCCCGCTTTGCCGATGAGCAGCTCACTGAGTGAAGACGTCGAGTTGGTCGGCACTCCGTCAATCTTGGTGATGACGTCGCCAGGAATGAGATTGACGTGCGATGTGACAGTAGACTGACTCATGGACGATTGCGGCGCCGCCAATATACCCGAGCTTTGATGAATTTTCTTAATCTTGAGTCCATTCGACACGCGTTCAAAATCGGCGCCGAGGCATCCAGACGGAGCCCCGAGAGGAAGGATTGGATCCTCAGACGCAATCGATACGAAGACGTGTAACGCAGAGAGTTCGCCGAAGGCTTGTCCCAAGATGTCGTGAAGCTCAGCCTTGGCTGAAATCTTGTACACCAGAGCCCTGTAGCGATCGGTAATGGAGACCCAGTCTACTCCGTGGAGGTTTGGATCGTAAAAGGCATCTCTCATGTTTCTCATGGCTTCTTCGTACATTTGCAGCCACTCTTCCCGCGGGTGAATGGTCACACTGAACGAATCTGGTGGTAACCACACCTCTGCGCTTCCGATTGCTCGCTCTTGGTCCATGCCGGGCTCTAGTAAGCTCTTCGTCGACATGAGTCCGACGCCGTCCTCGGTGACCAAGGTGAGTATGTTCAAGTCTCCACTCACCACAACGGCGAGCGGATTGGCATACAGAGGTACGGCGGTGCGCGTGTACATACTGTAGACGGCGACAATAATTTCTTCATCCTCCACGAGCGTGAGCAAGATTCCACTGCCGTCGGCGATGATGTCAAATCCAAGGTATTGCGCATCGGGCAGCTCGGGAACAACTTGCGCTCGCTCTTCGATGTGCGCCTTTGAAATCACAGTCGGTAACGCCCTGCCAAACTGTGGGTCAAACACAGATCCTTCTGCGTTGAGCTCATCTCCAATGAAGAATGGACACGTCATTCCCATTCTTAGCGGCACACACATGAGTCTCGAGGTTTCGCTGATGCTGGGTTCGGCGCCGCGGCTACCGTAAGGAGAGCTCGCAGGCGAACCAATCTGCTCGTCGCTGAAGTAGTACAAGTAAAGACCGTCCGGCGAAAACTTGGGGCTGTGCGCGTTGTAACTCGGCCTCGTTATCCTAGACGTCTCACCACTTTCAAGGTGAAACACGTGAATGGAAGTGAAGTCATTCTCTTCATCCTTTGAAAACGCGATGTAGGAGCTGTCTGGACTCCACGCCAAGTCGTACACACCCTCTGGACGGAATCCATTGAGCAAGCTTTCCATGCTAGCTAGACCGGTGACTGATGCATATTTGGCGGCAGCCGCATCTTTGTGCGCCCTTTTAAGCCCCGCAATGTGCAAGTGTCGTTCAGCTCGCCTTCTCTCTGTGCGGCGTTGCTGCCGTCGAGAAATTCGCGTTGCGCCCGCGGCTTTGCCGCTGAGTCGAATTAGTGCGCGTTGACGCCTCGCCGCACCCAAGCCCGAGGCGGAAGTGTCCTGCTGCTTTGCGCCCTTTTTCGCCTTTGCAAGCCTCAGATCGACTGCTTCGGGTTCAGTAGTGCGATAGAGATTCGTATTCACCGCAGTGTTGGTCAAGTTGACCAATTGCAAGTTGCCATTCGTGTCGGCAAAGACGAGCGCCGTCGAATCTGGAGAGATGGAACTAAACTCCATGGCGCCTCGAATCTTACCACCCGTGGTTATTTGTGTCTCCTTCCACGCACCCCCATCGGATGCTCGTTCGAAAAGCACGTACTCGTACTCACCAGTCGCATCGGACAACGCCAAGAGCTTTGGCTGCCCATCTGCGCTGGCGTCATTCACAAACTGGATGTGCTTGTAACGAACCGCGCCGCTGTAGCGTGAAACTTTTTCGACTCGAGCACCCAAGAACGGCACCAAAGCAGAGTAGAAAATCTGTCCGCGAATGACAAAGGCTGCGAAAGCGCCATCGTTCGCGAGGACAAACTCGCTGATGGATCCGTACGGATCTTCAATCTCCGTGGGCGCCGTCTTGCGGAACTCGCTCACGAGAGAAAACTGCAAAGCTTTCGGCTCGGACAGCGAAATCTGACCGCTAGATTGTGAATCAGTGACGATATCGCGCACGAACAATTCGCCTCCACGTCTATAGTACAGCTGAGAGCCGTCAACACTAATCTCTTTAACGTCAAACACGCACTCAAACGTCAGCTGAGTCGCCCGTCCATCCGTCAGACGCATGTGCCACACGTTGGCGACGCCCTCGCGATCGCTTACAAAAAAGATGGAATCGCTCAATGCACTGTCGTTCGATGCCACGGGCGCCCACGCCCCTCGTTTACCCCAGCTCTCCTCGGGCGTGAGTTGAGACGCCTCCACGTCGCCTTCGCACCAACGCCATAGTCGCGATTGCTCCCCTCCTTCGTATCTCTTCGTTTCGCTCGTTTGGCGCAGAGGAACGAAAACGTAGCACCCCTTGCCATCCTTAGTTCCTTCAATCGCGCGAGAAAATGGCAACGACTCGACTTTTCTCGTCCACGGATCGAGCTTCGCGAGCTGCGGAGCGCCGACTTGCGAGTGTTGGCTCGATACAATGAGCAACTCGTTCATTTCAGACCAAGAGGCGACGTCCTCAGCCATGCCGCCAAAGGTCACCTGCTGCGTCACCCCACCCATCGTAGGAGTGATGAACACATCGTACCCATCGTAAGTCATGGCGAGGAATGCCACGTGCTTACCATCGGGGGACAACATCGGAACGCCCTCACGACTGTAAGACGCCGACAGCCGAGAGGCCGGTCCGCCTCCGGCGTTTGCAATCCAAATGTTTGTCTCGCTCACAAACGTGATTCGCCCCTTCGCCACGGATGGATACTTGTAATACCCGAGTCGATTCTCATCTTCAGTGTTCGCGTCCACCAATCGCTTACGCGAACTGTTCAGCGTCGTCGCTTGACCCGTGATTATTTCTCTTGCGTCTTCACCAGAGTAATCGTACTCATATGAAGCAGAGTACTCCGCCGATGCAGACTGAACATCACCTCCTTCTGTCTTCTGGCCGTCAGCCACCGGGTACTGCGTCTGCGCGGTTTGAGGAGACTTGAATACCCCCGTCATGGCATCCCCAAAGCTGTTTGGCGGCACGGTTGGAGCTAATCGCGTCGAGCGTTGGTGGGCTCGCTTTGCGCGATTCTGATCGCGCTGGTATTGCGACAACCCCAGGGCTGGTTGCGCGCTCTCCGCCGCGCGCATCGCGTCCAAGACCCTACTTTGCGCTTCTGCGAGTGCCGTTTCGTCCCTCGCCGCCCGGTTCATCGAACCCGCCACGCAACCGAGCGCAAATACCGCTGAGGCCGCGGCGACGCGTACGGCGCCTTCACTCGGCGTCAACCACCAACGCAGTGAACCTCCCCGTCGTCGTCGTTCGTTTGATTCGTCCTCAGACGTCAACGGCGATCCTTCCATCATCATCGTCATCGTCGTCGACGACGGTTCCATGTCCTCCGACCCTCCGATCAATCGAGCGCGTTCCTCAGGTCGAGCGCGATCGCTCGTCCCTCCGTAGGATGGCAGCACGTACACACCCTCCTCCATGAGGGCTTCCGACTCGTTTCGGTTCCGTCGGTTCCGAGTCTGTTTCAAAACAGTCGACAAAGAGGACTCTCGAGGCGTCGACGCGCTCTGTCGGTTCCTCCCTCGAGTCTCTCTCGTGCGCCACACGAGGCGACGACTGCGACTGCCGTCCCAGCAATGGATGGGTGTTGGGAACTCACTGTTGTATTAAATTTACACTGGTGAAATGATGTAAACTTTTATATGTGTATACAGTGATGAAGATGGGCAATTTGAATCGTCGAGCGGGCGCGCGCGAGCGGCAACTTGATTTCATTTTCGCGCTCGATTCGTTCGAGGTAGTATTCATTCATACGAGTGTGCTACATACACGCATTCGTTTCTGCCTTGTGTTAAAATTCTAGTGCTTAGTGGTGATCGTAGAAGGTTCCTACGTGGAGGAGCGGGTGAGCATCTGGTCGTGCGCGTCACGCGGTGGAGAGTTGGTTCCACGCCCCGTCGATGCTCTCCTTCCACACGGTGACGGTGTTGTTCCCGTCGCTCACGGCGAGAATGTTACCCATGGTGCTCCAGGAGACGCGCCAGACAGGGACACCAAAGTCGTTGAGCGCGCGGAAGGTCCACGGGCCACGTGGTTCGCTCTGCGTCCAGATGAACACCTTCCCATCTTGGCCGCAAGACGCGATGGTGTTCATCGGCAAGCCTAAGTTGTCGCTCCACGCCACGTCGCGCACCCAATCACTGTGCGCGCTGAGAGTGGCCTCACACCCCCAGATGTTCTGCGACTCGTCAAACCTCCACACCTTGACGAGGTTGTCGCAACCGCACGTCACCAAGCGTCGCGCGTCGGCGTTCGCACCACCTCCGCTCACGAGCGAGCCCGGCATCGCCGCCGGAGCCCAACTGACGCCAGTGCATCCCACGGCATGCGCGTTATCGATCTTCTGCACGCGCCACTGTCCGCTCGCTGTGTCGTAGGAGATGATGGAGATGGACCCGTCGCTAGACGCGCAGGCTACTTGCGCGCCATACTCGTGCGGCGCCCAGGCGACGGCGTTAACGCTTCCGTCATGCGTGCCCACCGGAGTCTTGTACGCACACACAAACACGTTTGGTTCCGTCTCTTTGTGTATCATCACGTGGTGATCGAACGACGCAGTCGCGAGAAGGGTGCCAAACTTTGGATGACTCCATCGCGCGCACCACACCGGACCGTCGTGTCCAGTGAGCGTCGCCACGTGGCGCCCGTCCACGGCTCCGGCCGAGGTTCCATTGGCCCCCGCGTGCGGGTCCATGTCTGCGCCCACGTCCGAGCCACCGTTCTCGAACCCATCCACACCACTCGACGCCTCGACGTCGAAAATCCTCACCGTTCGATCGCTGCTCGAAGTCGCCACGCGTCTTCCAAAGTAATCGTACGCGCAGTCATGGATCGCGTCCGAGTGCGACGTCTCAAAGCTTCCACGATCGACCGCCGACATATTTATCTTCGTCTTCCGAGCGTCGAGATGACCCGTCCGAGTGCGTCGACAGCGCTGCGTGTTGTGCAGATCTGCACGCACGAATCTGCGCATCTGCCTTCATTCTGAACGACTAAATTTTTTGTCGAGGTGCCTAGGGTTCGGGGAATAATTAGATGGCGTTGTTCGATGTTTAATATGTGGCATATAATTGAAATAATTGCAACTCACAAGGCGACGGCTTCGACGCCGTTCGCGACGCGCATAGCGGCTTCGTGCGCGCTGAGAATCTCCAGAGCGCGACCCAAATCTTCGAGTTTGATGTCGATTTGTTTCTCTTCATCTTTTTCCGTGTAATCGGCTCGAAGATCCTTGATGCGAACCATGCCGTTTTCCCACTCTTGCGGGGCGACAAAGACAATGTATCGAGCGCCGACGCGGTTGGCGTAGTCGAACGTATTCGCCACCTTTTTCTTGGGTTCGAGCAACATGTCTACGTTTGCGTCACCGGCACGAATTAGCGACGCCGTCTTCATCGCCGGGCCCTGCATACCGTCGTTGAAGGCGGCGACGACAAAGTCAATTTGCTTGGGCAAATTTGGCATCAGACCTTTGTCCTTGAGCAACTCGGCGATGACGCAGTCGCCGAAACCAAAGCCGCACGCCGGAACTTCAGTCACGGCACCGTAGAGTGAAAGTAATCTATCGTATCGACCGCCACCGCAGATTGCGCGAAGCTCTCCCGCGCGATCGAAACCCTCGAAGACAATTCCCGTGTAGTAGGCTAAGCCTCTGACGACGGATGCATCAAAGATAAGCCAGTCGCCAAAACCGTAAGATTCGGCGAGTTCGAAGAGACGCTTGAGTTCATCGATGCCAGATGAGTCGACGCCTTCACCGCAGAGACTTTGGAGCTCATCAACCGTCTTGCACGCCAAGCACGCTATAATCTTGTCGCACGTCTCCGCCGGCAAACCTTGGTTCGACATGAGCTCCTCCTTGACAGCATCGGGACCAATCTTATCGAGCTTATCCATGACGATGCACACCGGCGCAAACATGGCACCAGAAATACCGTAAGAGTCCAACACGCTCGCCATCACCTTGCGAGAGTTAACCTTGATGCCAACGTCGGCTGACGTGATGCCGATGGAGCGGAAAAATTCGCACACGGCAAACAACAATTCCGTCTCCGCGCTCACAGACTTGCATCCGATGATGTCCATGTTCCACTGGTAGTGCTCGCGCTTTCTCCCTCTCTGCGTCGTCTCAAACCTCCAGCACTGGGGAATGGAAAACCACTTCAACGGAAGCATCATGGACGCCGCGCGACCCAAAACCATCCTCGCGAGCGTCGGGGTCATCTCTGGTCGAAGCGTCACCTCGACCCCGTCCTGATCGACAAATGCGTACATTTGTTCTGTAATCTCTTCACCAGCCTTGCGCTTGTACAGCTCCTGTCTCTCCAACACCGGGGCGTCGTACTCCTCGAACCCAGCTAGAGCTGCGGTTCGTCTAAACTTTTCATACAACCACTTCTGAAATCTGTAGTCATCCGGATACCAGTCTCGCGTCCCGCTGCACGCCTCGAGCTCCACCGGAGGGTTGGTGACGCACTGCACCTTTTCCACCCCACCTCGCGCCTGAGAACGCTCCTGCGCCGCCGCCGCTTTCGCCGCTTTCGCCGCTTCTTTTTCAGCCTTCTTCGCCGCCTTTGCAGCTTCGCGCATCAACGCCTTTTCACTCTTTTCCCCGGGAGCCGCGGGGGTCTCTCCCTCGGCGCTCATCGCTATCGCTACGGTTTGATTGCGGTTGGTGCGCTTCGCGTCAATCTACTACCCGCGTGCGCGCGTCACTCGAACGCGTCGTCGTCGACTGGCGTCTTCGCCCGAGCGTGGCTGCAAGGTGCGGACGAACAAAGACCTCGCATCGTTCGTGCGACGACCTCGACCTGGTTTGGTTTGGTCGACATCAACAAATTATCACTGTTTGTGCATACACACCGTGCTCACACGACACACAGAAACTCCCTTCTTTTCAATTCGGTCGTGTGCATCCAGTCACACGACGGCACCACAACTCGTCGTCTTCGCGTTCGTCGTCGTCGTCCAAGTTTTGACACGCGCGTTCGTTCGTTCGTTCGTTCGTTCGTTCGTTCGTTCGTTCGTTCTCGTACGTACGTACGTACGTACGTACGTACGTACGTACGTTGTCTTAGTCAATCTCGTTGGTTGGACGGAAAAGGAAAAAGCTTGCAAACGAAAGCGGCATTCGTTGGTTGGTTGGTTGGTTCGACGCGTGAAGGATGCGTCTCGGTGGAGCTCCCGCGGTGACGACGGCGTCTTCGACGTCCACGTCCGCGTCATCGCACTCGCACTCGCGCCGCTCACTCGTCCCGACGAGTCGGCACGGACGTCGACGAGAGCTCTCGCTCGCTCGCTCAGAGTCGGCGGTTACTAGAAGTGCGACGACGCGACTGCCTCTGCGTCGCCGGCGTTTTCTTCGTCGACGGGCGATCAGAGCGTCGTCGACGTCGTCATCTTCACCTTTGGAGGAACCTTCGAGCGATGTGATTGATAAGGGAAACGCGGCGACGACGGATGAGCCGACGAAGAAGGAGGAGCGGCTCGCGGAGTCGAAGTCGAAGAAACTCAAAGCCGACGACGTCAACAAGTTGCAGCTGAGTTTGGAGAGAGCGCAGGCTCGTCTAGCGGCGTTTAGGGCACAAGAAGCGCTTGAGCGGGAGGTTGAGGACGCGGGTGACGCACCTCTAGTGCCTTCACCGGTTCGCGAACCCGTCGCGGTGTCGTCGTCGTCGTCGTCGTCGTCGTCGTCAGGTTTGGAAAAGCCCACAGAGGAAGGAGCGCGTTTGCGCAGCCGCGTAATCGGATGGTTCGGGGATGTTGGAAGGGCAATCCTGAACTCGCGCGATGAGGACGATGCGCTAGACGCTGATGGGAACGTAAGGTCAGAGGCGAAGGAAGGAGTTATCGTCGACGACGAGCGAGACTCCGAAAGCGACGACGACATCGCGGCGCTAGAAAATACAAACGAGGACAAAGAGGAGAAAGGCAAAGAATCAAAGTCAAATAAAAAGCCAACGCCGAACG
>Ga0255774_10001676_pt1 | contig 17901 bp, 16 predicted proteins | sample 101ome_17_FD_179972 | JGI IMG/M metagenome (GOLD analysis project Ga0255774, IMG submission 179972) | Coastal salt marsh microbial communities from the Groves Creek Marsh, Skidaway Island, Georgia - 101407AT metaG (version 2) | ecosystem: Environmental > Aquatic > Marine > Intertidal zone >...
TCCGGATGTGGTGCTGGTGGGTGAGATGCGTGATGTTGAGACCATCAGTCTGGCGCTCACAGCGGCGGAGACGGGTCACCTGGTGTTTGGGACGTTGCACACGTCATCGGCCGCCAAGACTATCGACCGTATCATCGACGTATTTCCGGCCGGCGAAAAAGAAATGGTTCGAGCCATGCTTTCGGAATCGCTTCAGGGTGTGATTGCCCAGCGGCTGCTTAAAAAGCCCGGCGGCGGTCGAGTCGCCGCTTACGAAATTATGATCGGCACACCGGCCATCCGAAATCTCATTCGCGAGGCCAAAATTCCTCAGATATACGGAATGATTCAGACCGGCAAGGAGGCGGGAATGACTACGATGGATCAGTCGCTTGAGGACTTGGTCAATCGTGGCGTGGTGGAGCGCTCGGTCGCCCGCTCCCTGGCGGTAGATCAATCCAAATTCAGTTAAGCCACTATGGAGACGCTCGACCTTCTTCGCCTGATGGCAAACAAAGGGGCCTCCGATCTTTTTGTGACGGTTGGCGCGCCCCCCAGTCTTAAAGTGGACGGCCAGGTGCTGCCCATCAAGACGGACGCACTTAATTCGGACGGCGCGAAGCAGCTCTGCTATTCCCTGATGGACGAGCATCAGCGAGCGCGCTTTGAAAGCGACAAGGACGCCAACTTCGCAGTCAACCCTGACGGCCTGGGGCGCTTTCGGGTGAATGTCTTTCAGCAGCAGGGTGAGGTCGGGATGGTGATTCGCCGCATCAGTTCACATATTCCGACGTTTAAAGAACTGAACCTACCCGAGCCGATTTTTGAAAAGATAGCGATGATGCGTCGTGGACTGATTTTTTTTGTCGGCGGCACCGGTACTGGAAAAAGCTCAACGCAGGCAGCGGTTCTGGGATATCGAAACCGCCATACCCGAGGGCATATCGTCACGGTCGAAGATCCCATTGAGTTCGTGCATCAGCACGATCGCTGCATCGTTACCCAACGCGAAGTCGGCGTAGACACGTCTTCCTATCGATCGGCTTTGGAGAACGCGATGCGTCAGGCGCCCGATGTGATCCAGATTGGTGAGGTACGGACGCCAGAAACGATGAAGAGTGCGCTCGTTTTTGCCGAAACCGGTCATTTATGTCTGGCAACACTGCATGCCAACAACACGTATCAGGCCCTTGAGCGCGTGATCAATTTGTATCCGGATGACTCGCGCGATCACCTGTATATGGATCTGTCGATGAATCTAAGGGCAATTATTTCGCAGCGACTGATTCCCAACATCAAGGACGGCGGTTCCGTACCGGCGGTTGAAGTCATGCTGAATTCTCCGTTGATCAGTGACTTGATCATGAAGGGGGAGGTGAATGAGATTCGCGAGGCTATGGAGAAATCGACCGATGAAGGCATGATGACTTTCGATCAATCACTCTTCGTCCTCTATGAGAAAGGATTGATCAGTTACGAAGACGCGCTACGAAGCGCCGATTCGGTCAATAACCTGAGACTTCGGATCAAACTTGAGGGAGAGGACGCAAAGTCCAAGAAAGAATTAGGCTCGACGTTTGATCAGGTCGAGTTTTAAACGCCCAGGGCGCTTTTGCTACAGACGTCGATCATTTAATTCACCACCTCAATTCCGGCAACGAACGTATGGGCGATGACGCCGGGCAGGGTTTTCCCATCAAAAGGATGATTCTTGCCTTGACTGACGAATTGACTGACATCGATTAACCTTTCGGCCGTCGGATCAAAGACGCAGACATCGGCCGGTGCCCCTGGCGTCAGGGTTCCCACGTCAATGCCCAGGATGCGGGCGGGATGAGTAGTCACTCGGGCTATTGCGTCAGTCAGTGATATCGCGCCCTCGTGCGCAAGTTTCACGGTCAGGGGCAGGAGCGTTTCTATCCCCGCGATACCCGACGCGGACTCGCTAAACGGCGCAAGCTTGGCATCCAGGCCATGAGGCTGATGGTCAGAGCAGATGGCGTCGATAACGCCGCTGGCCACGCCGTCTCGGAGGGCGTCTCGGTCAGCGAGACTCCGCAAAGGCGGCATGACATGGTAGCGGGTATCGAAATCACCGATATCCTGTTCGCTTAGGTGCAGGTGGTGCGCAGAGACCGCTGCGGTGACGTTAAGACCGCGCTGCTTGGCTTCTCTTATTTTCTCGACCGATCGGGCACATGAGATTTGAGTAATGTGGGCTCGCACGCCGGTGGTTTCGATAAGCGCCAGATCACGGGCGAGGGCAACAACCTCTGCCGCTTCTGGTACAGCAGGAAGACCGAGGCGGGTGCTTACCTCTCCCTCATGCACACAGCCATTGCCTTTCAACCAGTGATCCAAAGGCGTAAGAAACACCGTCAGATTGAACGTGCTGGCGTATTGCATGGCGCGCCGAATAACCAGCGTATTGTCGATGATGCGATCTCCGTTACTGACGGCAGTGCATCCAGCTTCTTTGAGCGCCGCCATATCGGTCAATCGCTCGCCATTTAGGCCTACCGTTAACGCCCCAAGGGGATACACCCGGGCTTTTTGAATCCGCCGTCCCCGCTGGCGAACCATATGCACCATCGCTGGCGTATCAATGGTGGGGTTGGTATCGGGTGGAACGCAGACGCTGGTCACGCCTGCCGAAATGGCGGCCGCTAGTTCGCTCTGCAGGGTTGCCTTGTGTTCTTCGCCAGGCTCACGCAGCCGGGCCTGTAGGTCAATGAGCCCCGGGCAGACGACCTGGCCAGTAGCGTCGATTTCTCTGTCCTCGGAGAACGCCTGTTGCGCTTTTTGAGGGTCAGCGATCACACCGTCCGCTATGTAAATGTCCCGGATCTGATCTTCGCCGCTGGTAGGGTCGATCACGCGACCGTTACAGATCTTTATTTTCATGACGAGCCCTTGGGACGCATGCCCACGAGTTCCGCCATGATGGCCATCCGCACCGCGATACCGTTTTTAACCTGCGACAGGATCAATGATCGCTCACTGTCCGCCACATCGGATGCAATTTCAAGGCCACGATTCATCGGTCCCGGATGCATCACCACGGCGTCGGGCGCGGCCCGATTCAGACGATCCTGATTCAGGCCATAGCAGCGGAAATACTCCTGACTGCTCGGAATCAGCTGACCCTCCATTCGCTCCAGCTGCAAGCGGAGCATCATGACCACATCGACATCAGTGAGCCCTTCATCCATGTCTGTGTGAGCGGTTACGCCCAGCCGTTCGATCTCGGTAGGCAACAGCGTAGCCGGCGCAATCACTCGTATCTCTCGCGCACCCAAGATCTGCAAAGCAGCGATCTGTGAGCGAGCGACTCTCGAGTGGAGGATATCGCCCACGATAGCGAAGCGCAGTTGGGAAAAGTCGCCTTTACTCTCCCGAATGGTGAACATATCCAGCATGGCTTGGGTCGGATGGGCGTGGCGTCCATCGCCCGCGTTAATGATATGAACATGAGCCGGCACGTGTCGCGCAATCAGATGAGCCGTGCCGCTGGCGCTATCCCGTACGACGAAGATATCGGTATCCATCGCCTCCAGGGTCCGCACCGTATCAAGAACGGTTTCACCTTTTTTGGTGGAAAGCCGTGCGGTGTTCAGATTGATGACGGATGCGCCCAGTCGTTTACCGGCAATCTCAAAGGTGGTTCGAGTACGGGTGCTGTCCTCGAAGAAAAGGTTGACGACGGTATGGCTATCCAGAAGCGATGCGTGCTGTTTTTTGACCTTCGGATCAGAGACGGCAAACTGTCTCGCCGAATTAAGAATATCCAGCAGTTTTTGTTTGTGAAGCCCTTCTACCGTCAAGAAGTGCAGCAATTGCCCATCGGCCCCGAGCTGGCTCTGGGACGCATGAAGGGATCTCAACTCAGCCGACATGGGTGACAGCCCCCTGTTCGTGAAGGTAGGTTTGAAGGATCAGCTCGGCCGCAACGGAGTCCTTTAGCGCCCGACGTTTTTTCTCTATCTTTTTGCCGGCAGGTACGGAGGCTTTTATCATTTCTTCCGCTGCCCGGGAAGTCAGGGTTTCATCCACAAATTCAACCGGAATTTCAAACCTGTCGTGAAGATCGGCGCCGAACGTCCGAGCCGCTCTACAGATTTCGGATTCTGCACCGTTTGCGGCGATGGGCATACCGACCACCAGAACGTCTGGGCGCCACTCGTCGATGAGTTTTTTAATGGCCGCCCAAGGCCCGTCTTTTTCGTCGTTTCGGACTACCGCTATTGCCTGAGCCGTGTGGGTCAGTTCCTGTCCGGCAGCAACGCCAATGCGCTTCGTCCCGAAATCGAATCCCATGGCGGTTCTGCTCATGCGTGTCCCGCCCCAGAGGCCAGTCGCGTGGGGTCTACGCCGATCAGGCCAAGCGCCTTGATCCAGCGGCTCTTGACGGGGGTAGAAAAGATAAGCTCGGGGTCCGCCTCATGGGTAAGCCATGAATTTTGATGAATTTCAGATTCCAGTTGGCTGGCACCCCATCCTGCGTATCCCAAACTCAAGAGAGCTCGGGTGGGCCCGTTACCCTTCGCGATCGATTCCAGGATATCTCGTGAGGACGTCAGACCCATTTGGTGTCCAACCGGTATGGTGGAGTCCCAGGTGCCTCGATCTTCATGGAGGACCAATCCCACTTCGGTATGTACCGGCCCGCCAACGTATACCGCCGTCTCGAGTTGTGCGCTTTGCTCTGAAGCGGTTATCTCTAGCTGGCTCAGGATATCGCCAAGGACCAAACTCTCGGTCGGCCGGTTGATCACGATACCGAGCGCGCCGTTTTCGTCATGTTGGCAAATGAGCGTCACGGTTTGATGGAAGTTGGGATCCTGCAGTTCAGGCATCGCGATAAGAAACTGATTGGCCAGGCTCGGGAAGTCGACACGTTTGGCCCCAGTCATTGGACGTTACCCAATGCAGTCGCCCCAAAACGCCAGGTGCGAGTGATGTGGAGCACGTCCGTCTGATCAGCGACGCTTTGCGGTAACGGATCGAAAGGGCCGGAAGTCAGGGCAATGTCGCGCGCCATTTGATCCAGCGCGCTGTCTCCGGATGACGAAAGCACTTTGACGCGGTTGACATGCCCGTTCGACATGACCGATACCAGCATCAGCACGTCACCTTTATTGCTGCTTAAGGCCGTGTTTTGAGCCTGAGCGGTCCCCGTGGCCTCGACCTTAGCCCGCCAGCGCGCCATCCAGTCACCCAACTCTGTGGGCGTTGTCAGCGAGCTGACAAACCGTTCCCGGACGCGATGATCCGTCCCGGGCTCAAATGATGACGTCTCCGTGTGCGCTGACGCTATTGGGCTGACCTTGGTCTTGAGGTTATGGTCTGGTTTAGGGGGGGTAGGGTGCGAGTCAGAGCGGCTTTCAGCGGCTGTCGATTCTTCGGAAAAGCGCAGAGATATATCTACCGATACCGCTTTTACGTCCCATTGAGATACCGAGGCGCCAAAACCAAGGGCGAGCACTATCAAGGCATGGGCTGCGATGGATACGGTTAGTGCGCGTGCCTTTCCGAAGCGGGTCGCGGTTCGGGGAAAACTGAAAAAGCAAGAGGAAATGCCAATGCGCGTCGGCGGTTTGGAAAAGCGCTCATTGCCGGTGGTGATCAGCAGATGGAGCGTTCGTTTTGGTTTTGAGTCCAGGGGTATTGCCTCTACGACCAATTTTAATGGTTTAAGAGATCAAGTTCATCAGAGGGCGCGATAGACCCTGGCGAAGAGCGAGGTTTTTAGGTCTGTTGGCTGTGTTTTTCTCAGCGAGGCGCTAAAATACGGCGTCTTAAGTCTCCGGACAGACCGGCCTCCCAGAGCGTGCCTTGTCACTCTTGGTGCCGCGGCGGGTTGGCGCAAATAATTGATTAACAGAATGAATTTCAGTAGGGGTCACTTGCGCCTCGGATGAGTGGTCTTCCAGAGCTTTGTGATCTTCGCGAGATGGTCGTTCGCGCCGCCGATAGCACCGGACTGTCTTCTTTCGGTCTGCACGCCACTGAGGCAAAAGGCGATGGTAGTTTGGTCACGGCCTTTGACCATCAAATCCAAGCCTTGATTCTTTCCGAGCTGAAGGGATCGTGGCCTCAGTTTTCCTTCCTCGGCGAAGAGATGGAGCATGGTGAGCAGGCCGAAGTGGTCGGTGCCGAGCAAGCTGGTTTTTGGGTTCTTGATCCGCTGGATGGCACCACGAACTTTGCCATGGGTTTTCCGTTTTACGGTATTTCGCTTGCTTTGGTGACCGATGGCGAAGCGCAGTTGGGCGTGGTATTCGACCCGATAAGACAAGAGTGCTTTAGCGCGAAGCGTGGTGCCGGGGCTCAGCTTAATGATCAATCCCTTAGCACGCCCAAGGATCATTTTGCCTTGAGAGACTGTATTGCAAATGTCGACTACAAGAGGCTTGTTTCCGGTCTTGCGGACCGGCTGGTGCGATATCCACCCTATCGATCCCAGCGAAATCTCGGCTCATCGGTGCTGGAGTGGTGTTGGCTCGCAGCGGGTCGCTCGCAGTTATATATTCACGGGGGTCAGAGAATGTGGGATTACGCTGCCGGCAGTTTGATCCTGCACGAGGCCGGCGGTGGCTTTTCGACCATTCAGGGAAATCCACTGGATTGTCGAAAGTTCACCAAGCGTTCGGCGCTTGCAGCGGTCACGCCGGAGTTACACAGAACGTGGCTGGCCTGGGTAAGAGAGAACGAAGGGTCTTGGCAGAAATAGGAAAACACGACTCCATTTAATGATGCGCATGAATAAGAGTGAGATATCGGCATGAGTGATCGAAGAGACAAGGCGAATGCGATTCGGGCGTTGGCCATGGACGCGGTTCAAAGAGCCAAAAGCGGTCATCCCGGTATGCCGATGGGGATGGCCGATATCGCCGAAGTGCTCTGGTCTGACTTCCTTAAACATAATCCCGCCAATCCTGCCTGGCCCGATCGTGATCGCTTTGTGTTGTCGAATGGTCATGGTTCCATGCTGCACTACGCGCTGCTTCATCTGTCGGGCTACGACCTGCCTGTGGAAGAGCTTAAGAATTTTCGCCAGCTGCACTCAAGAACCCCGGGGCATCCGGAATACGGCTATGCGCCTGGAATCGAAACCACGACCGGGCCACTCGGGCAGGGGATAACCAACGCCGTGGGCATGGCGCTGGCTGAAAAAATGCTGGCCGCTCAGTTCAACCGAGATAGTCACGCCATTGTTGATCATTTCACCTACGTTTTCATGGGCGATGGCTGCATGATGGAGGGCATTTCTCATGAGGCCTGCTCGCTTGCCGGCACCTTGGGGCTGGGTAAGCTGGTCGCCTTTTGGGACGATAACGGCATATCTATCGATGGCGACGTGGGCGGGTGGTTTACGGACGATACGCCGGCTCGTTTTCGCTCCTATGGCTGGCAGGTGATCGAACAGGTCGACGGCCACGATCCCGAGTCGATTCATCGTGCGATCGAGAGCGCACGGGCAGATGAAGCGAGACCCGCTCTTATTTGCTGCAAAACGATAATTGGTTGGGGCTCGCCCAATAAACAAGGCAAAGAGTCGTCTCATGGCGCCCCGCTAGGTGATGATGAGATTGCGCTCACGCGACAGGCGATTGGCTGGACCCATGCTCCATTTGAAGTGCCCGACGATATTCGATCGGACTGGAGCGCGCTTGCACGGGGTGCGAGCGCACAGGCGCAGTGGGAAGAAAAGCTAGCTGCTTACCGAGAGGCGTTTCCGGATATGGCGACTGAATTTGAACGCCGCGCGGCTGGCGAGTTGCCCCCTGATTGGGCGCGAAATGCTGACGAATTTATTCATGCGCTGGATGCGCAATCTCCGACCGTCGCGTCGCGCAAGGCGTCGCAGATGGCGCTGGATGGATTCGGCCCTTTGTTGCCTGAGTTGGTGGGTGGGTCTGCCGATCTTGCCGGGTCCAATCTCACGATCTGGACAGGTTCAAAACCCGTCTCGCATGAGGACGCGAGCGGGAACTATATTTATTTTGGCGTGCGGGAATTCGGGATGGCGGCGTTATGTAACGGGATAGCCCTGCATGGCGGCTTGATTCCCTATAGCGCCACTTTTTTGGTCTTCTCGGATTACGCCCGAAACGCACTTCGGATGGCGGCGTTGATGGGTATCCGACAGATTTTTGTGTTTACGCATGATTCGATTGGACTTGGTGAAGACGGACCAACTCACCAGCCCGTCGAGCACATTGCCAGTTTGCGACTCATACCCAATATGTCGGTATGGCGGCCATGTGATGCGGTGGAGACCGCTGTCGCGTGGCGCGAGTCTATCGATCGATCGGATGGGCCCAGCAGCCTGGCCCTCTCCCGCCAGAATCTGCCGCATCAGCCAAGAGACCGTCACACCCGCGACCTTATTGCTCGCGGGGGCTACATTCTTCGGGATTGCGACGGCGATCCCGCGGCCATCTTGATTGCCACGGGTTCGGAAGTAAGTCTTGCGATGCAGGCGGCAGAGGTACTCTCAAAAGAGGACACGGCTGTGCGCGTGGTATCGATGCCAAGCACCGATGTTTTTGATGCCCAGGACGCGGCATATCGAGAAAAGGTGTTGCCCTCTGAGGTGACCGCTCGTGTCGCTATTGAGGCGGGAGTCTCAGCCGGCTGGTTAAAATACGTGGGCCTTAAAGGCGCCGTGGTTGGATTGGATCGTTTTGGAGAGTCGGCGCCAGCGGAAGTAGCGTTCGAGCATTTTGGTTTCACCGTTGATAACGTGGTAGCCAAAGTGCGTGAGCTGCTCTAGCGCGGGTTTGGTAAACAAAAGAGAAGGAATAGAGAAGTAAGAGAAGTAGAAGTACGACAAGAGATGTGGTTCTGCGCAAGTCATGAATGTTTGACCCGCCAGCGCATTCAGTCATTTATCAGTCAAAGGAGATCAGTCTGTGGCGATCAAAGTAGCAATCAATGGGTTTGGCCGGATCGGACGAAACGTATTTCGGGCCATTTTTGAATCAGGCAAGCAAGATCAGATTGAGGTGATTGCCATCAATGATCTTGGTGATGCGGCCACAAACGCGCATTTGCTCCAGTACGACACCGCGCACGGCAAATTTGGTCAGACCGTCAGTGTCGATGGCGACTCCCTGATGGTCGGCAACCATCGCGTTAAGGTGTTGGCGGAGCGCGACCCGGCAAAACTGCCATGGGGCGATCTGGGCGTGGATGTGGTGATGGAATGCACTGGGTTTTTTACGAGTAAGGAAAAAGCCAGCGCCCATCTTTCGGGTGGAGCAAAAAAAGTGATCATCTCGGCACCGGGTGGCAGCGATGTTGATGCGACCGTCGTGTTTGGTGTTAATCACGGCGTTCTGAAAAGCAGCGACACGGTGATCTCAAACGCATCGTGCACCACAAACTGCCTCGCGCCCCTGGTGAAGCCGTTGCATGACGCGATCGGTGTTGTCGGTGGATTAATGACCACCATTCATGCGTATACCAACGATCAAGTGCTGACCGATGTGTATCACTCGGACCTGCGCCGGGCCCGGTCAGCCACGCAATCGATGATTTTGACAAAGACCGGCGCTGCCGCGGCGGTGGGTCTGGTGCTTCCAGAGCTCAATGGCAAACTCGATGGATTTGCCATTCGAGTGCCTACGATCAACGTGTCAATGGTGGATTTAACCTTTGAAGCGGCCCGGGCAACCAGCGTGGACGAAGTCCACAGCATTATGCGCGCTGCTGCAGATGGCCCACTAAAAGGGATTTTGGATTACAACGACAAGCCTCTAGTCTCCTCAGACTTTAACCATTGCCCTGCCTCATCCACCTACGATGCGGCGATGACGCGCGTGGTGAACGGGACGACAGTGAAAGTATGTTCCTGGTATGACAACGAATGGGGTTTTTCAAATCGCATGCTGGACACCTGCATGGCGCTGATGAAGGCGGCCTGAGTCTAGACATGCCGCTGAGTTCGCGTACCAAGTCAGACGCAAACGTTTAGGGGCGTATCGCCGTGCGCGTGCTGAAAATGACCGATCTGGATCTGACCGGCAAGCGGGTACTGATTCGCCAAGACCTCAACGTCCCTATCAAGGATGGAAAAGTAGCGAGTGATGCGCGAATAAAGGCGGCGTTACCCACTATTCAGCATGCCCTAAGGGGTCAAGCGAAAGTCATTTTGATGTCTCATTTGGGTCGACCAAAAGAGGGCGCGTTTGAAGATCAGTTCTCTTTAGCCCCGGTTGCGCGGCATCTCGAAAATCTTCTCGGGCAACCCGTTCGGTTGGTCAAAGAATGGCTCGCGGGTGTTGATTTGGAGCCGGGCGAGGTGATGCTGTGTGAAAACGTGCGCTTTAACCCGGGCGAAAAATCGGATGATGAGGCGCTTGCCCGAAAAATGGCAAAACTGTGCGATGTCTACGTCATGGATGCGTTTGGCACGGCCCATCGGGCGCAGGCCTCCACACACGGCGTGGGCCTTTACGCAGAGATCGCCTGTGCCGGACCGCTGTTGGCTGGCGAGCTTGAGGCACTAGGAAAAGCATTAGAGCAGCCCAAGCGCCCCGTGGCCGCAATCGTCGGAGGCGCCAAGGTCTCGACCAAGCTTACGGTTCTGGAAGCGCTTTCAAAAAAAGTCGATCAGTTAATTCCCGGTGGTGGAATCGCAAACACCTTTATTGCCGCTGCTGGTTTTCCCGTCGGAAAGTCTCTCGTTGAAGTGGAGCTCATCGGCGAAGCAAGAAGGCTCATGGCGAGCGCCCGCGATCAAGGTCGTGAAATCCCGGTTCCGACCGACGTTGTGGTCGGTAAGGCATTTTCGGCTCAGTCGAGCGCAACCGTAAAAGCGGTCTCGGAGGTGGAGGAGGACGACATGATCTTCGATATCGGGCCTCAAACCGCAAAGCATTTTGCGGGCTTGATGCATGCCGCGGGAACCATTGTCTGGAATGGCCCCGTGGGCGTTTTTGAATTCGACCAGTTTGGCGAGGGGACGCGAATCCTGGGCGAAGCGATCGCTTCATCCGATGCGTTTTCCATCGCAGGTGGCGGGGACACGCTCGCTGCCGTGGACAAGTACAATATCGCCGATCGTATTTCCTATATATCGACCGGTGGCGGCGCTTTTCTTGAGTTTCTGGAGGGCAAGGTACTCCCGGCTGTTGCGATGCTGGAGCGGCGAGCAAGCCGCTAGCCCTAGATTTAAATCAAAGCCCCGATGGACCCACAGTTAAACAAGATGCCTTTTTGATGAGCGCGCGACGTCGCACCAAAATTGTCGTGTCCCTGGGCCCTTCGACCGATCGCCCAAAAACCCTCGCGGCTATGGTGGAGCAGGGTATTGATGTGGCCCGTTTGAATATGTCTCATGGATCCCGAGAGGATCATCGACGCCGCGCTCAACTCGTTCGTGATGCGGCTGCCCAGCACGGTCGCGCCATCGGTTTGCTCGTCGATCTGCAGGGACCCAAAATTCGTATTGGCCAGTTTGCCGAAGGAAAAGTCCAGTTGCGAAACGGTCGCAACTTTACGATCGATACCGACTTGGGCGATCGGCAGGGTACCCAGGATGTGGTCGGTACGAGCTATAAGGCTTTGGTGAACGATGTCACCCCTGGCGATCGTCTGCTTCTGGATGACGGTAATATTGTTCTCGAAGTCGAGAAAGTGGAAGGCGGCGCCATAAAGACGCGAGTCATTGTGGGAGGCGAATTATCGGATTCAAAAGGCATTAACAAGCTTGGCGGCGGCCTTTCCGCTGAAGCATTGACGGAAAAGGATCTTGAGGATATTCGTTTTGCCGCTGAGATTGGAGCCGATTACCTCGGCGTCTCTTTTGTGCGCCACGGCGCCGATGTAGAGACCGCTCGAATGCTGCTGAGGGCCGCGGGCAGCGATGCCCATGTGGTTTCAAAGATCGAGCGGCGTGAGGCCATCGACAACATGGAGGAAATCATCGCGGCTTCGGATGTGATCATGGTCGCGCGCGGCGACCTTGGGGTCGAGATTGGTGATGCTGAGGTCCCAGGCGTACAAAAGCGATTGATCAGTGAGTCACGATCCGGGAATACCGTGGTGATCACTGCCACCCAGATGATGCAGTCGATGGTGACGAGTCCCCAGCCGACCCGGGCAGAGGTCTCAGATGTGGCAAACGCGGTTCTCGATGGGACGGACGCGGTCATGTTGTCCGCGGAGAGCGCGGTCGGCCGACACCCTGTAAAAGTGGTGGCGGCGCTTGACCGCATTTGTCTTGCTGCCGAGCGTCACCGGAGCGTTCTGGTTTCCGGTCATCGGATGGAGTCAGAGTTTCAGTCGGTGGAAGAGACTATTGCGATGGCGACGATGTACACCGCCAATCACTATAACGTCGTCGGGATTTTGACCTTGACGGAATCGGGTACGACGGCAAAGTGGATGTCGCGAATCAGTTCGGGAATCCCGATTTACGGCGTTACCCGAAAGGAAGATACCGAGCGCAGAATGTCGCTGTATCGCGGGGTCTACCCGATTGCCTACGATGCAACCGAACTGCCGCGTGGTGATGTTAATCGGGCGGTCGTGGCTGAGCTTCAGTCCCGCGGCCTGGTGCATGACGGTGACTGGCTGATCATCACCAAGGGCGATTTCTCCGGTATTCAGGGCGGAACCAATTCGATGAAAATTGTAAAAGTCGGTGAAATTGCCGGAGAGCGCGACTAGCCCGACCGTGACGCCAAAGTTAACCCCCATCGGTATAACGTTTATCAATAGTTTGATGATTTTGGAGAGACCCTCATGCCAATGATTTCCATGCGACAACTGCTCGATCACGCGGCCGAGCACGACTATGGCGTTCCCGCTTTCAACGTCAATAATCTCGAGCAAATGCGCGCCATTATGGAGGCGGCTGATAAGACCGATAGCCCGGTGATCGTGCAGGCATCGGCTGGCGCACGGTCTTATGCGGGTGCCCCTTTTCTGCGACATCTGATCGTAGCCGCTGTCGAGCAGTGGCCCCATATACCGGTTTGCATGCACCAGGATCATGGCGCGTCGCCGGCCGTTTGCCAGCGCTCCATTCAGTTGGGGTTCACGTCTGTGATGATGGACGGATCGCTCGGCGAGGATATGAAGACGCCAATGTCTTTTGAATACAACGCTGATGTGACGCGCCGCGTCGTGGAGATGGCGCATTCGTGCGGAGTATCCGTTGAGGGTGAGCTCGGTTGCCTAGGGTCGCTGGAAAGCGGAATGGCAGGTGAAGAGGACGGCTCTGGCGCAGAGGGAAAGCTCAGCCATGATCAGTTACTGACCGATCCTGAGGAAGCGGCTCAGTTCGTGAAAGAAACGGGCGTGGATGCGCTTGCGATCGCCATCGGCACCAGTCATGGCGCCTACAAGTTTACGCGGCCGCCGACAGGAGACATTCTCGCGATCGAGCGTATCAAGGAAATTCATGCGCGCATCCCTGACACCCACCTGGTGATGCATGGGTCATCTTCTGTGCCGCAAGACTGGCTCGCCATCATCAACGAATTTGGTGGCGATATGGGCGAGACGTACGGCGTGCCCGTTGAGGAGATTCAGGAAGGCATAAAGCACGGTGTTCGCAAAGTAAACATCGATACTGATCTCAGGATGGCGTCGACCGGCGCGATTCGTCGTTACATGCATCAGAATCCTTCCGCTTTTGATCCTCGCAAATATCTTGGTGAGGCGACCAAAGCCATGAGCGAGATTTGCGTCGCACGCTATGAGGCGTTTGGCACGGCAGGTCAGGGCTCGAAGATCAAGGCAGCCGATCTTGAAGTCATGGTAAAACGCTATGATTCCGGCGAGCTTGATCCACGGGTGAATTAAGAATTGGGCGGCAGGCAAGGGGCGGCATTGACCGCCCCTTTTTTTGCCTTAGGACGAGTCTCCTCTGCGGATATTGATGAGACGCTAAAATGCTCCACCTATTATGAAACGCGTCGCCCATGTTATTACGGGTCTCGGAGTCGGAGGTGCCGAAACATTCCTTTTGAGGGCGATCCCGGAATTCGATAAACGTCACTATCAGTCTATTGTGGTTTACCTCACGGGCGGCGGTGAATACGTTGACGCTTATAAGGAGCAGGGAATTACTGTCATTCCACTCGGGATTCGCTCGACGCTTGGGACGCTGACAGGTTTTGTTCGTCTGGTGAGGATCCTCAAAGATTATTCTCCAGATATCATCCAAGGCTGGATGTATCACGCTAACTTGCTGGCAGGCCTCGCCGGAAAACTCCTTGGCCTGCCCGTGATATGGGGAATACAGCAGAGTAATCTTGGCGTAAGCGTAAATAAAGCGTCGACGAGACGGGTGATCTGGATGGGATCTATTCTTTCGAAGTCGTTGCCTAAAGAGATCGTATATGACTCCGAGGCCGCGCGAGCGGTTCATGAAAGAAGAGGCTTTGATCAGTACCGGGGGCGCGTTTTTCCGAACGGTGTTAACGAGCAGGCTTTTGTGCCGCGGGCGGAGAGCGGGCAGAAGATTCGCCAAGAGTTGGCAATTCCGTCTGGCTCGATAGTCGTTGGGCACATCGCAAGATATGACGTTCAGAAAGACCAAAAAACGTTCTTGCAGGCGATCAAGAAAGTTCGGCAACAGGTAAAGAACCTGCATGTGATCATGGCGGGCCGCCAAATTGATTGGTCAAATACCGCGCTGGTAGAGGACCTTGACCATGCAGTCGATAGGGAGTGGATCCATTTGCTTGGCCCCCGATCTGACGTTGCTGACCTTTACAATGCCATGGATATTTTTTGCTCGTCGTCGATTGGTGAAAGCTGCCCCAATGTTGTCTTGGAGGCAATGATGATGGGAGTGCCGTGTGTCGCGACAGACGTTGGCGATGTTCGCCATATGCTCGGGGAGGGAGGCGTGGTGGTTCCCTCTGCCGATCTTTTTGCTCTTGCGGATGCGTTAGTTGCTTCTGTGTCATTGCCCCCCGACAGACTCAGGGAGATTGGTCTGGGTTTGAGGGCCAGAGCATTGAACGCATTCACACTGACCCGAGCGGCAGACCGTTTTATTGGCTGTTACGACGCTCTGGTCCGCCCTCCTGCAATGGAGTAGGCTGACGTGTGCGGGATTGCAGGGGTCTTTGATCCCAGGGGAAAGATCCAAGGGTCAGATCTGGAGGCGCTCGGTGAGAAGATGCATCCTTCGCTTGCTCATCGTGGGCCAGATCAGCACGGCGTCTGGATAGACGCATCAGAGGGTCTCCTCCTGACGCATAGAAGGCTATCTATCATCGACCTATCAGGTGGGGGGCAACCGATGCACTCACTTTGCGGACGTTTTGTAATTACTTACAACGGGGAACTTTATAACTATCGAGCCTTGCGTGAGGCACTCAAGAAAGAGGGGGTCCGTTTTCGTGACAATTCCGATACTGAGGTTCTTCTGGCCGCTCTCTCCGTGTGGCCATTGGAGAAAGCGCTTCAGGAGTTTGTTGGAATGTACGCGCTTGCGGTCTGGGATAAGCAAACTCAGCGATTGATCCTGGCGCGCGACCGAATGGGGGAAAAGCCCCTCTATTACGGCTGGATCAATCAGGTTTTTGTATTCGCCTCAGAACTGAAGGCGTTCAAGTCGGTTCCGGAGTGGAAAAGGGAGTTAAATCTGGACGCACTCGCTCTTTTCTTTCGATACAACTATGTGCCAGATCCTCACAGTATTTTTCGAGACATTTTCAAGCTCCCGACCGCCAGCTATGTGGTTATAGATAAAGCAGTAGCGATGGGTGGTGTCGACAGGGTAGGCCTCAGAAAATATTGGCACCTCGATATGCGTCCGGAGAGCGTATCGCACCAGAAGACGCCCGATGAATGGAAAAAAGATCTCCGCCATACGTTACAGCAAACGGTATCGGACAAGTTGATTGCTGATGTTCCCATCGGCTCGCTTCTTTCTGGAGGAGTCGATTCTTCGTTGATTACGGCCCTCAGTCAGGAGGCGAGTTTGACGCCGATAGATACTTTTTCAATCGGCTTTCATGACCGGAATCACGACGAAACTCGCTTCGCGCGAGCAGTTGCCAAACACCTTGGTACGGCGCATCACGAGATGTTCGTTAGCGGCCGTGATGCGCTTTCGGTTGTCCCAGAACTGCCGTCAATTTACGATGAGCCTTTTGCAGATTCTTCCCAAATACCCACGATCCTTGTTTCCCGACTGGCGCGACGCTCCATAAAGGTAGCGTTGTCGGGTGATGGGGGCGATGAATTATTCGCCGGGTACAACCGCCATGCGTGGGGACAACGACTTTTTCGCCTGCGATCTATCTTGCCGACTTCTGTCGGCGAGAAACTGGGCGCGTTGTGTCGCACGTTGCGGCCGGAGACATGGAACCGACTCGGGTCTCGATTATCGCCTTTGATGGGTGGCGTATTTTCGAATTCGATGATCGGCGACAAGATCTATAAAGCCTCGCTGCTCCTGGAAGCGAAGACTTTTGAGGACGCTTATCTCGCTCTGGTTTCATCTTGGCAGGACTCAGAGGATCTCGTACGAGGCGCAACGACGAAACGCGAAGAGGGCGTCTTTCGCGACGCTCAGGAATCGGATCTGGGGAAAATTGAGAAAATGCTTTTGCGAGATACGCTGGGTTATCTACCTGGTGATATTCTCACTAAAGTAGATCGGGCGAGTATGTCGACCGGTCTTGAAGTTCGGGCGCCTTTTCTTGATCACCGGGTGGTCGAGTTCGCTGCTTCATGCCCACTGGAGTTAAAGCTTAAGCAGGGCACCGGTAAGTGGATCTTGAGGCAGGTACTCTACGATTACGTGCCGCAGACGATGATTGACCGGCCCAAAATGGGATTCGCCGTGCCGCTCGGGACGTGGTTGCGCGGGCCGCTCAAGGACTGGGCGAGCGACTTAATGACCTCAGACTTGCTAAAGAAACAGGGTTGGCTTGACGAGGCTTTGGTCACTCAGAAATGGGAAGAACACCAGAAGGGTATTCGCAACTGGGAGAATCAGCTTTGGGGAGTGCTTATGTTTCAGAGCTGGTTGCATGCAGAGGGTTTGGCGTAGGACATTCATGATGAATATCTCCAGAGGAGGAAAACCGCTTCTTTTTATACCTGTACTTGCGATGGGTCTGGTGATTCTGATTTCCAATAAACTGGTCCAACACCCGGTTCAAGGGTTCGTTTTAGGTATCGACCTCTCGGCGATCCTTACCTGGGGCGCGTTTACGTATCCGGTTGCATTTCTGGTTACCGATACGACAAATCGAATTTTTGGTGTTCAAGCTGCGCGACGAGTGGTCGCCGTGGGTTTTGCTTTTGGCGTAGGTCTGACGCTCCTTGCGGCGCTTTCCATCGCCGGTGCTGTGAGTCAACAGAGCTCGCTGAGCGTCTGGCAGGCCCTATTCGACGATCCCGATGCGTTCGCCATGTTGAGAACCGCAGTGGCTTCGGGCACGGCATTTTTTCTTTCCCAGTTGCTCGATATCAAGATATTTGACGCTTTGCGGCAAAAAGTGTGGTGGAAGGCGCCAACCGCCTCGTCGTTTATCGGCTCGATGGTGGACACTCTGATTTTCTTCTCCCTTGCGTTTGCGGGCACTGGACTACCTTGGGCAAGTTGGGCGGCGGGTGATTTTTGTGCCAAGCTGATCATGATCGCGCTACTGCTTTATCCGTTTCGCCTTGTCGTACGTCTTTACCCAACCGCCCTCAGGGTTTAATTCCGTCGGCACGACGTTTTGACGCTTGAAGACGCAATTCCCCCATCAGTTTGCTGTTTATCTTCCTTTCTAAATCCCTTGAAAAGGATGCGGTGTTGCCAAGCCTAACTTTTTGTTGACCCTTTCGATCCTTGTGTTTAGGCTTCATTTAGGATGCTTCGGGTCATAAAGACGTTGCGCCTAAGCGTTCGTTAACAAAATGGGTTGAGTAGGAGGATAAAAAAAATGAAAG
>Ga0255774_10001696_pt1 | contig 17729 bp, 17 predicted proteins | sample 101ome_17_FD_179972 | JGI IMG/M metagenome (GOLD analysis project Ga0255774, IMG submission 179972) | Coastal salt marsh microbial communities from the Groves Creek Marsh, Skidaway Island, Georgia - 101407AT metaG (version 2) | ecosystem: Environmental > Aquatic > Marine > Intertidal zone >...
CGATTACACGCTAAAGCCGATGCGTTTATCGGTACAGGTGACAAACATTCAATAAAACTTATAAATGAATTTCTTAAAGCGTACGATGAAAATCCTAAACAGGACTTCAAAGAAATTACAGAAAAATACAAATAACATGCAAGAAACAGAAACAATTATGTCTGAATCTAAAAAAGTAAGGTATCAATGGATTAAGGGTGAAAGGATTGGCCAAGTAGTCACTGTTGCTGAAGATCAAAAAGATGGTAAGTGGCTGTACTTTGATAATGACACTCGAATTAATCCTGAATTGATTAACGAGTTTATGATGCCTATTAAAAGTGATAGAGACATCTTACCAATGTCTAACAATACAACAACGGGACCTATTCAAGACCAAACTCCAACGGTTGCAACAAATACTTCAGATGCTGTAGTTACCCAAGGACCTACAGTACCCGAACCTTCTGTAATGGGTAAGATGATTATGAAGATGAGTAAGAAGAATGTTGTTAACGTACCTCTTCAAATTAATCTTAATATTCCAACACCTGCACTTTACACTATGTTATCTGAAGGTATGGAAGAGGCTGACTTAAACGAAGAGATTATGGAAGTAGCACTCCAACAAATTGAAATAAATAACTTAACAGAATATCTAAAGGAGAACATCTCCACATTTTTATCAGAATACTATTCTTAAATTAAACTAAAATGAACAGAAGACAAAGAAGAGCGCAGCTTAAAGCTGCTGGTATGTTACGTGTTAAAAACATGTATGGTCCATTTACAGAAGTGGGTAAACTATGGTACAACAAAACACGCGAAGAAGGTATTAAACTACATGCAGAAAATACTAGACGTTTAGAAGTTGCACGTGATGAATACTTTGCAAATTTAGATGCTCGTATTAGAGAGTCTTACAAAGAAGCTGGTTACTCAGATGCTAAAATCGAATTAATGATGGAAGCATGGATTCTTACAGCTATTAAAAGCGAAGACACTTACAGAGCTGACCGTAAAAAAGCTAGAGAGCTCTTGAAAGAAGCTGCTCAAATGAAATAAGCATATATAACTTATGCAACTAATTACATTAGAAATAGCAGATAACGGCATCATCAAAACTATTATTGATGATAACATTAATGGTGCTGGTGAATCGTTTGAATCTAAAGTTGTTTACGATTTGGAAAGACACGATTCAGTAGACAATAAAATTGAATTACTACACACTCTTGCAGAAGACATGGGTGTAGACCTAGGTAATTCTAAACAAGCTAATCAGATTAAAATAATTAGCGACTGGGGTGAACATTATGTACCCACAAAATCAGAAGCTCAAGAAGCTATTAAGATACTTAAAGAAAGTATTAAAGAGCTTGAGTCTTTAGTAAAGTAATGGATATTAAAATTGAGTGTGTTTGGTGTAATTCCAAAATGGAGTTTAATCGTTTCGTAAGAAATTACGACGATAACTCCTATGTGATTAATTACATTGACATCTCAAATAAACTAACGAAGGCCGACCCCAACGCGAGGATTCCATCCGACCGTATGATCGGTCTTCATATCCATAACCAATTAAAGATGTACAATTCTAAATTAAATAAATTTGAACACCACCCTAAGGTGATTATTTATTTAATAAAACATCTTAATAAAAATACAGTCACCGGTTTAAAAAGCACACTCGAATATATCTTAGAGGACCACAATTTAACGGTTGATTTAACAGTTATCAATAGAGACGATTTCCCTAAGAAAGGTGTGCTTAGCCAATTTGAGTCGGTTAAGTTTATTGATAAATGATACACCATCGTCTATTTCCAAAGGGTGAATACTGTCACGCTTTAATAGCTAGTAAAGCAAACCCTAATATTTTATTTCAAGTACGAGGTCTTATCTATGATGTTCACATGGACCCGTATAATCCACAATATCTTATTAAGATAGTACGTTTTTACGATGACCTTAACTTCATTAAGCGTTATTTTATAGGCGAACGTTTCCAAAGAAACTTTAAAGGTAAAGACTTTCATTTCAAAATGAAAAGAAGCCAATTCCAAACTCGTGAGCAGTTTGAAGAATACATTAATAAAGAGAAGTACATGCTGGTTGCGGATTCAGTTATGTGTACAAAGACACTTGGTGACTCGACCAAGCTCTATAATACAATCCAATCTTTCTTAATAGAGAAGTCCTTACGTGACATCTATGACGCTTCCACACGGGTACAATACCGTACTGGTAAATACCACTTCAAAAATCAAGACGAATTTAAGCTTGCTATTAAGAGATTCTTAAAAGGCAAGATTGAAGTTACCGATGAATATCTAGAAGACTTAATGAATAGACCATCCTTCAATGATTTAGATGATATTAAAGCCTGATATATAGTATAAATATATTCTACTAAATGGGTTTAATTTCATCTATATCTAGTGCTTTTTCTAATGCTACTGATTCTGCTAAAGATGCTGCGACTAAAGCAGCAAATGCCGCGGCTAATAGTAAAGATGCCAAAAACATGGGAGGTAATCTTAATAACTTCGTAGATCAAAGTGAAGGCGGTGCTGTTAGATTCTGGAACGCTTTAACAGGTGAGGTTGTTGAAGGTGAAGCTGCTGTTCAAATTAAGACACTCATCGATGAGTCTAAACCTGTTCCTGAAAACACAACGACTATTAATCCTGGTTCAGTTGAGCCTACTGTAGCTTCACAGAATGCATTGTATGTTGCTAAAGCCAATTCAGAAAGCTTTGAGGTAGAAAAACCAGGTAAAGCGAATACTACTGAAACTATTGAAGGTAAAAAAGATGTACCGTTTTCATTATTTAACCACTGGTCTTTAATGAATTATGCAGGTGGACCTTTAGAGTCATTTAATGATTATACACATTATAATGGGCCATTAGGTTCTGGTTCAAATTTAGAAGCATTTAGAAACCCAACAGCTACTTATATCATTAATCAACTTAATGAAAAGAATAATCCTGGCTATAAATATTCATTTGCTGATTTTGCATTAGCTAAACATTACGGTGATATTTCAAATAATTACATGGTTACCCTTAGAAGGTTTCCAATGCCTGTCGAAGATAATATTATTAATCCTAATATTATTGGACCAGATGGTAGTGTAATTCCAAACGCCATGCCTGATTTAGCGAGAGCTGTATCGTGGATGTCTGATTCGACGGGTAATAAGTTAGATGATATTCTTAAATTTAACGTAAGTACTACATGGGAAGAAGTTAAATCAAAGATACAAGAATTAGGCCAGGAAGACCAAGGTGGAAAGTTGGGTGGTATGATAAAGGGTAACTCCTTTGCATCGGCGGCTTTAGGTGCTGCTAATGGTATGGATGCTGTTGCTACTCGTAATGCTAAAACAGGTTATGATGCGACTAAAGGTACATACCCAAACCATGTATTTGGTCCTATTAATGTTATTGATAAAGTAATGGTTAGACAAGCTGGTCTTAATTTTACAGGAGACTTTAGTTTATCGTTTCACTACAGTTTAAGACAGCTTGATGGTGTTTCACCTAAGATTGCATTCTTAGATTTGTTTGCAAACCTACTAGTACTTACTTATAATAATGGTAATTTCTGGGGTGGTTCTTCGAGGTATATTGGAGGTTCAGGTGCTTTCAATAAACCGTTTGGTGACTTTGAAAAATTAAAAGCAGGTGACTTTGGTGGTTTCCTGGGTTCTATTGGCGGTGACCTTTTAGATGGTGCTACTAATGTTATAAGTGATATTAAGAACAACGGATTGTCCGGTTCTAAATTAGGTAAAAACTTAATCGGCGGTGCTTTAATGGATATGTTCGGTACACCTCAAGGTTCTGAAGCTCTTAATGCGTTCTTAACCGGTGACCCAACCGGGCAGTACCACGTGACTATTGGTAATCCTTTAAACCCGATTGCAGTTATCGGTAACTTATACTGTGATTCAACTGACTTTAAGTTTGGTGGTGAACTATCATATGAAGGTTTCCCTACAGAGCTTACCGTAACCGTTTCACTTAAACCAGCGCGTCCAAGAGATAAAGCCGATATTGAAAGAATGTTTAATGGTGGTAAAGAGCGTATGTATCTAACACCTGAAGGTGGTGTTAACACTAACCAGAATACAAACAATTCAGCATACGGTAATGCCGACGGACCTGAACAGGCTGACATATATAGAAAAATGACAAACGGATAATGAATTTCAAATCTATTAAAAATAAGAATATTGTAGATGGTAAGGTTGTAATGACTGAACCTATCGTGCTGTTTTTTGATCAGGTTGATATTCTGATTGAACATACTGTGTCTGACAGAGAAGCTGGTCGACCAGACTTAATATCTCTTAAGTATTATGGTATTCAATCCTTAACCGATTTGATTTTAAAATTTAATGGTATATCTAATCCATTTTCTATGAATGAAGGTGATGTGATTGAGATTCCAGTCAATCAAGATAAATTTAAAGCATTTGTTAAACCAGGTAGAAATAATGGCGAAACACAAAAAGAGAAGTTCCTTAAACAACGCAGACTTACTGAAAAAGACAAAAAGAGATTTGAGTTTATACAGAAGACTGCACAAGTTGAAGCACTTCCACCAAATATGCTTAAGACTAATCAAGTCAACAAAGACGTTCGTTCAGGTATTATTACAGACCTTAATCCTAGTCAATCATAATTATGGCATTAGATAGTCATATACTTACTATACTAGAACCTAGTATTAAGCTAGATGAAATGAAAGCACCTAATGCAGGTGAAGGCGCCACTGGTGATAACTTCTCTGGACTTGGTGGTGGCGGTGAAGTACCCCATGTTAGGATAAACGATTATATGTTTACCTTAACGGATATTCAAGCATTTAACCTAAACCTTAATGGCAGGTACCCTGAGCTTACTATGAAAATCACGGACGAACAAGATTCGTTTACGGTTGATAGATTTCCTAGAGACGGCGACTTGCTTAATCTTAGAATTGAATTAGACGAAGCGGGTACTTATAAAGATATCCGCATGGACTTTAACATTTTAGAATTTAGAGGTATCCCGACGTCGCCTAATGAAAAGTCAAAGGGTAAATCAATGTATTCGGTTAGAGCTATTGCTAAGATACCTGGAATGTATACAGATGAATGTAAATCATATGGTGAAAATACTTCATTAGAACATGTTAAAGCAATTGCCACAGACTTAAAATTAGGTGTAGCTACAAACATAGGTGGTACTGATGATGCTATGCGAAGATTCTGTGCTTATCAGACTAAACTAGAGACTTTAGCAAATACAGTATTACACTCTTATATTACAGATGATGCGTTTCAAACATATTCTATTGATCCGTATTACTATATCAATTTTGTAAATCTTCAAAAGATATTTAATGCACCTGACGATGTAGATATTCACGAGGCTATTGCTAATTCAAATTTAGGGGACCAAGGTGGTGAACCTAAAACAGGTAAGGGTTCTAAAGAGGTTCAACTTATTTTAACTAATAACCATCTAACAGCTGGGTTTAATACACACATAGCTAAGCATGCTTTGGTTAATAATTCTACAAAGATTGCATTAGAAAATGGTTATAAAAGAAAGATGCAATACTTTGATGTTGATGACAATGAATTTGACCTGGTTGAATTTGATGTTGAGTCATTGACTAGCGATAATATTAAAGACATTGAAGAACCATTAAAGGGCAGACGTAACTCAGAGGTTGATGAATACAATACACACATTAAGCAAAAATATGTAGGTATACAGAATGACAATACACATCTGAATTACAACTTTGCTGCGATTAATAATATCCAGAATATGGTTGAACTGGATAAGCTGTATTTAGAAGTTGAGCTTGCACAGCTTAATCCGGCAATCTACAGATATATGAAGGTTCCGGTTGCTATCTATAACTATGGTCAAATAAACAATGCTGTTGCAGTGGACCATAATAAAAAAGCCAGAGAAGGTGATTTCAAACCACAAACAGATGAGATTACTAAAGATGGCGGCGATAATGAAAACGATAACAATGCTGATACAACTTTCACGTTAGATGAATTCCTAACAGCACACTACATTGTTATGGGTATTCAATATAAATATTCACCACTTACCGGATACACACAGGTTCTTAAATTAGCTCGAAGAGAGTGGCCTGCAAGGCTAAACAATATGTGATATATAACAAATGGCAGGCGAACAAAGAAAAGCATTTACAAAAGGACACTTAAGGTCTAATTCTAAAAATCCTTACCAGGATCCGACCTATCTTACATTTACATTAATGTTTGATAATCAAAGTCCCCTGTTTAATGAGCAGGTTGCTGTTCAATCACTAAAGGACCAATACGGTGATGAAGAACGTTCTGAAAAATTAAAGAGCTTTATTAAAACAATCAAGCTTATTAATTTAGAAATGCCTTGGTATTGGAAATCTATTACAGGTATTGACAGGGTGATGGACTTTAATATGCTTGAACCTTATTGGGGTGGTGATGATGCTAAGCTTGAAATTGAATGTAATGAATCTATCAATCTTGCAATATCAGGTCTAATGGACCTTTATAGAGAAGCTGTATATAATTTCAAAGGATGGACTCAAGTGCTACCTGAAAACTATAAGCGTTTTAATTTATATGTTACAGTGTCTGAGGTTAGAGAGATTCAAACAACTAGAAAAGACAGAACCGGAAATGAGGTTGCTATTAATGATGCAATTACAGCGGATAGTAAACCATATTTTATGTTTAAGTTTACAGGATGTCAATTTGATATAACGTCTGCTAAAGAAACTTTTAGCGAACTAAATTCAAGTGAACCCTCTCAACCATCTCCTAAGATTAGGATAACATATAAAAGCGTTGAAAAGTGGAATGCCCAATACCTACAAGGTCTTTTATCAGAAGTTGTTGATGACGGTCCAGGCGTTGGAACTGAAACTGCAAACCCAACATTTGCTCAAAGGGCGGCGGATGCCCTGAATGATGCTTCAGCTACTGTACTAGATGGTATTACTAACTTTAATCCTATCAATGAATTAACAAGACCTGATAACGTATACGGTTCAGTATTTGACCAAGCGTTTGAAAGAGCTGTTAATCAACTTGATGCCGCGGCAGGTGGTATTGCTTCAATCCCCGGAAACCTTTTCCAAGATGGACTTTCAGCATCAACTCGCGAAACTCAAAACATAATAAAAGCAGCGAAGGAGAACATATTTGGTATTCAACCAGGTTCAACATTGGGCGCTGCAATCAGACAAGGTTCAATTAACTCTATATTACCTCAGATAAATAATATAGGTAAAGGTCGTCAAGACTTAGGTAATGTTAATAAATAATGAACCAGAAAGAACTATTCAAGGATAACTTACGAGATACCCATTGGCTAGGTGAAGTTGTAGATACGGCGGACCCTAAGGCATTGGGTCGTTGTCGTGTTAAAGTGTTCGGTAAATTTGATTTACTGGAAGCTGAGGATATCCCATGGGCTGTTCCAGCTAATGCTGTTATATCTGGTGGTTATTCAGTGCCAAATATTGGTGATGTAGTTTCTATCTATTTTGATAATGGAAACATTTATACTCCTGTATATAAAAATCAGGTCTTGGTAAATTCAGACTTAAGGTCTGAGGTGCTATCAAATTCCGCTAACCCAGAAGCCGTTACGTCACTCGTGTACGACTCAGCTAAAGGTATAAGGGTTTATCACTCCCCGGAGAATGGACTTGTCATAACTACTGGTAACGGTCCTGAAAGCGACCCTGCTATTAGGGTCTCTAATGACGGTAAGATTTATTTGAATGCTAGTGATATTTTTATAGCAAGTGGATTTAATGATGAAAGTGAGCCAGCTGTAAAGGGTCAAACCCTCACAGACTACTTAAATAAGATTGTAGAAACTATTAGCAACCATGTTCATGTATCCGGTGCTGGTCCAACAGACCCTATAACTAAAATGGATATGAAGTTTTTAAAAGCTAAACTAGATAATATTAAACAAGAATCATAATGGCTGACGAGAAAGTATTTGATGATGGTGAAGGTAACGGCGTTGGTACCTGGAACGATGGTAACAGTGATAGCACAGCAGGCCCTCAAACTACTAGTTCTGGTGGTGGCGGTGGTGCTGGTGGTGGTTCTAGTACTCAAACGTCTACAAACACGCCTAGTACTTCAGGTACTTCAAGTACTTCTGGTACTTCAAGTACATCAGGCACAGATACTTTTAGTCAAAAAGAAGCTGAAATTGATAAGATACTTGCTAAGTGGATGGCTATTTCTGCAATTGGTTTAACATTTGAGCAAGTGGTTGATTTATATCTAGCAAATAAACTTGGATTTGGTCCTAATGGCGAGACTCTTAAAAAGAAGTATAAAGAGCAGAATCCAGATATGGACCCAGACGAAATTGATGAAGCGGTTGATGAGCAACTAAAGTCTGCTAAAGAAGAGTTTACTAAACCAGGTTCTTCGGCCAAAGAGGAATTACAAGCCAAATACAATGAGTTTAAATCTTCTTCGTTTGAAGCCCTAGGTAACTTACAAAAGATGGGTAGTGAATTAGCCAAGACTATTGCCAATGCATATATGCCAACTTCAATCGGACCTGTTGCACCAAACCCACTAAGTGTTGCATTAAAATTATATGTAGGCCTTACAGCCCTTAAAAAACTATTAGATCGTGTTGTTATATCAATGACGGTTCTCATGGCAGCGGCTAGATCAATTGGTGCTGATACATCACCACCTTATATCAATTTTATTAATGCTGTTCACGGTTTGCTTAATCCTATGATGAAGCAAATCAAAGAAAAAGAAGAAGAAGGCGACAATCTGAAAAACGCAGCAAAGGCAGAATACTTATTAGCCGCTAAAGAAGGATATAGCGTAACTTCGTTAGTTTCAGGTAATATAGTTAGTGCAAAAGAATTAGAAGAAATGGCCAGAAATGAATTCAATATTTATACATGGCCATTATATGATAATGAAAGAAATAAACTATATAATATATTAGGAGTCAACCCATACCTAGGTATGATACCTGGCGTTGGTGTTCTTGCGGCATTTGTGGATTTAGCTACAACTACTAATAAAGAAAGAAGGGCTCGAATGTTAATAGATTATAACAACTTCTTAGCAACTGCAGTATATCAATTTGAACAAGATTGGGAAGCTGCACAAGATGCGCTTGCCACAAATAACTCTACAACTATAACCACAGATCAGAGTGAGCCCTCAATGGGCGGTAAAGATACCGGAAATACAGGCGGTGGTGTTGGATTTGCAGATGGCAATAGTGATAGCGGCTCTAATGACGCGACTGGTGGCTCAACACAGCAAGCTGGTAGTGGTGACTTTTTAGGCGGAAAATAATTCGGTTATATACATTATATTATTCACTTTTCTAACTAAACTAAAAAATGGAAAACCAAAAAAGAAAGAGAATCAACGTAGCAGAACAACGTGAAGGTAGAACACCTACAGAAACTGCAAAGCCAGTGATGGTCGAGGAAACTCCAAAATCTCAACTAGAAGTCGAAGAGACTTATATCTTACCAAATGGCGAATTTGATTGGGACGGCTACGAAGCTGCACATTCAAAAAAGTTAAGAGCCAACTACAAAATCAATACGAAAAGCCGTAAACATACTGTTTATTCACACGATGCTAATGCACAGGAATTTTACAATATGTTAGAAGATGCTAATCTACAAAGCGACATGGTACCTTTTATTACCGAAGGTGAAATCATGGAAGGTAGAATTCATTCTATGTCTGAAAGATGGGCTACTGTTGATGTAAACTATCGTGAGATGCTTTATATTGACTTATCAAAAGAAGACGCTTCAATCCTTAGTGAATTTAGACCGGGTGATACAGTTAGCGTAAAAGTGATTAGTGATAAAACTCAGTCTAGAGAATACGCGCTAGCTTCTATTACTGAAGGTACTAAGCAGAAAATCTTTGCTGACTTAAGACAAGCTGCTGATGACGGTGATACCGCATTTATGGGGCACGTTACTTCTATGATTCCAGGTGGTGGTTACATTGTTACAGTTCAAGGTATTGAATGTTTCATGCCGGGTTCACTTGCAGGTATCAACAAGCTGGCTGACTTTGAGTCAATCGTGGGTACTGATATGTATGTTGTACCAGATTCATTCTCTGCTAAAAGAGGTACTATTGTGGTTTCACACAGAGCTTACCTACAAGCTATGATTCCTACGATGATTGAAAGACTGGAGTCTGATATTGAATCTACACACACTGGTTTCGTAACAGGTACCGCTAAGTTTGGTGTATTCTGTGAATTCCATGACTGTTTAACGGGTATGATTCATATTAATGACCTATCACCAGAATGGTCTGCGAAACACAAAGCGGGTGAAATTAATCCAGGGGATGCTATTGATTTTAAAATTAAAGAGATTGTATCTAACAAGAAAATCATTCTAACTCAAGTTGAAAAACAAGAAGTTCAAGAAGATAATTCTTGGGAAGAGTTTACTAAAGACTTGCAAATCCCATCGGTAGTTGACGGTAAAATCCGTTCAGTAAAAGATTATGGTGTATTTGTAGGGTTACATGGTACAGTAACTGGTATGGCACACGTTTCAGGATTCCCTAAAGATACAGTACTAACTGAAAGATTTAGCAAAGGTCAAGAGGTTGCTGTAGAAATCTATAAGATTGATAACGATACTAAGAAAGTATTCTTAAAGGTGGTTGGTGCTTAGGCATCAACTAACCTTAAATCAATGGGATATATAATGAAATAAGATATATCCTACTGATGTTAAATCAACAAAATAAAGACGTACTACTGAATTCTCAAATTGGTTTTGAATTTGAGTTCTATTCAAACACGTCTGTAGAAGAGACTGCAAAATCGGTTGAGCAACTATTGGGTCGTAAGATTCAAATAGAGACTAAAGCTCATTCCGATTTTCAGCCTTCTGATAAAGTTTTCAAAATGGAGCCAGACATGTCTGGTGGTGCTGGTCTAATCGAACTAGTTACTGGACCTCTTCCTTATACGGATGCAAGGCTTGTAGCCATTAAGATGCTTAGATGGATAGACGAGAACGGATATACAAATGACCGTTGTGGTTTACACCTTAATATTTCATTTCAAAGTGGAACGTACGGTAAGTACTTTATCACTCACATGAATACTCTTAAATTTATTCTAGAATTTAAGGAGGCTCAAGTATATAAATTATTCCCACAAAGAGAAGACTTAGTTTACGCTAAATCTATTAAATACATTCTGCCTAAAAATGGTTTATTCTATTTTGATGAATATACTGTAAATAAGCAGCAGTTTTTCTACCCTAACACAAAGTATTACGGTGTTAACTTTTTAAAGCAAGAAAACGGTTATTTAGAGTTTAGATATTTAGGAGGTAAAGACTATCAGAAAAGAACAACTGATATACTTTATTTAATGGACCAGTTTGTAATGCAATTACATCATGTTTGTGCTAATCCAGACCTAACTGAGTTAAATAGACTTGAGCTTAGAAGAATTATGCATGATATGGGTCCTATTATATCGTTATATAAAGACCACAGAAACTTTAAAAGGTTTAAGGATATCAAATTTACATTTGACTTAAGCGAGGATGGTGGTAACCGTGGTGAAACTATCGATATGTACTGGGACCAAATTAAGAACCAAGTAATTAAACTAATTGCCGAAGGTGGTATGACTAAAGGTCATATTAACTATGATTCTGATAGGTCTAAAGTTCAAGTGAGCGGTGGTATATTTAAAGGTGCACACGATTTAGAACACTATGAATTTGTAGAATGTGAAATTGCAGGTGAAGTCAAGTACAGTGATTTTTACAAATGTAAGCTAACTGGTTCAGATCTAGACGGCTGTAATTTATACCAAGGTACAATAGTAGATGGCTCTAAGGTAAAATCATCTTGGGTACATTCAAGCTGTAAACTTACAGACTGTTATGTATTTGGTAGAGATGGTGTATTTAATGGAAAAATGAAAGGTGGTATTTTTAGAGAGGGTAAATACTCAGACAAGACCGCTAAATTTGATGGTACTGAAATTGTACAGTCAACAAAAATAGAACAATAAAAAAATGGGCGATATTTTCGTAGGTAACTTAGCTGACTTAACTACACCACCTGAATATGATGAAAATTGTTTAAATGAATTTTTAAACGAGATTGGTTCACATGTTACAGGTGCTTGTATGATTCCGATGAATCTACCACAGTCTGAAGTTTATAACATTATTAAAAGAGCAAAGAAATGGTTCTATAAGAACTATGAATACTCAATGGTTGAGAACTTCCTGTACATTCCAAAAGATGTTTTTGATACAGAGCAATTTAAAAAGAGAAGAGCTCTTACAATGCCTGGTCCAAGTACAGCAACTGGAGGTGGTGAGGTATATTCAATCTATGGTGTATTTGAATCTGGTTCAGCTGGATTTGGAACTTCGATCACTTTTGAAACAGGTGACTTTGATATGGAGCGTATGATGTATGGTGCTCTTACAACAGGTTCACAGGTTGCTGCAGGTATGGAAAACCTACAGTACTATGTTGTGAACCAGAGTGCGTTTGAACTTACTAGACAGATTCTAGAGAACCCAATCTCATTCCATTACTCACAGTTAACACATGAACTAAAATTCACAGGACAGTCTCCTAAAAAAGATGTATTCTTAGAGGTATACGAAACTATACCAGACTGTGCACTATTTAATGATGAGATATTCTTTAGATATGTTGCGGCAAAAGTGATGATTTCATTAGGTCAAAAACTTGCAATCTTCGGATACAACCTACCGGGTAACATTACTGTAAATGCTGATGTAATCCAAGGTATGGGTCAAGAGGAGCTTGATAAAGTTATTGAAGAAATAAAAACAGATGAAGGTACTGACTGGATGTTCCATTCATAAAACCCGATATATATTATTGCTATGGATTTTTATGTTAAGACTTTAGGTGACCCCAATTACGACCCTAGAAAAGTACATACTGAAAGCGAGCTGGCTCAACTTATTGGACAGATTGAAACAGTATTGTTTACAAATAGAGGTGAAGTTTTAGGTGAACCTGAGTTTGGTTGTAACTTAAATGATTTAGTTTATTCATTAAATTATAATGAACAACAAATACAAGATGTTGTTAAACAGCAACTTAAGACATACGTACCATTGGCTACCAAATACAATGTTAAGACTACCGTTCTTTTTTATAGAGGTCAGGTTAGAGACATTGCAGAAATAAACATTGAGATTGATTCTAAATATCAAGTTGGTGTTTACATAAATTAAGGAACCTAATAAATGGCTGAATTTAAATTTTTACAAGCTGCTAGAATTAAGGCGTCTGAAATCAGAAATGATGCAAGACAATATATCAGTAGAGTTTACGGTAGGGCTGGTAATTTATTTACTACAGCTTCTCCGTTTGCACAGATCATTCAAGTAATGTCTGAATTGACAGAGATGATTTTCTATTATGTGGAAGACGCTACTGTTGAACAAAACATTATGACAGCACAGCAACCTGAATCAATTTACGGTTTAGCCAGACTTACAGGTCATGACCCGTCAAGAGGTTTATCAGCGATTGGTGAGATTGAAATTAGATGGAAACCAGGTGCTCAAAATAATATTGCAGGTAGTGCCCTTTATATTCCAGCGAACTCTCAAATTCGCTCAGACCTAAACGGACACACATACTTAATGAAATCTTCAACAGACATTATTTCATTAAGCACTTCGGAATTTAACTATATTAAAATTCCAATCATTCAAGGTCAGATTGAAGCACAAGACTTCACAGGAACTGGTGAAGCGTTCCAATCTTTTAATGTACAGACTGGTGGAGTTACAGCACACGACCAGGTTAAGGTTTCTGTAAATGGTCAGATGTGGCAGGTATACAGCTCTTTATATGATATGAATGACAATACTGAAGGTGTTGTTGTAAAGACAGGTATCCTTGGTGGGATTGACCTTTTCTTTGGTAACGGTAACTTTGGTGCTATTCCAACAAACGGTGCTGTAATTACAGTAGAGTACTTGAAGTCAAAAGGCGCTGGTGGTAATTTAGGTGAATCTAAAGATGTTACATTTAAGTTTGTTGACACTGGATATGATGGTGTAAGAAATGAATATGACTTAAATGAACTTCTAGAGGTAAATGTAACCTCTGCTCCTAAATTAGGTGCTAATGAAGAGTCTGTTGAATTTACAAAACTAATTGCGCCACTACAATCAAAATCATTTGTATTAGCGACACCGGACAATTATGAACACTTTTTATCTAAGTATAATATGTTCTCATATATTGATGCATATAATACAACAGATGACCAGTATTTAGACGACGATAATATTATCTACCTATTCCTACTACCGGATGTTGCTAATAAACTTACTGGTAATATTGATTACTTTTCTGTTTCAACTGAAGAGTTTTTCTTTAGCCAGTCAGAGCTAGAAGCGTTCAGAAACGCAATAGAATCTTCTGGTCAGCAAATGGTAACTACTGAAATTGAATTTGTTAAACCGGTTAAGAAGTATTACGCAATGAATATTTCTGTTAGACACTTTGAAGGATTTGACGAGATTCAACTTATGAACAATATTAGAGCAAAGGTATCTGAGTACCTTCTTAAGATTACAAGAAGAGACAGACTACCTAAATCAGATATTGTAGCACTTATTGAAAATATTGATGGTATCGATTCTGTTAACGTACAATTCCTGTCAAGGTCTCAAGAGGAAGCTCTTAGAACTGGGTCTTATACTGTTGAGCAGACTACCATCACCCCACAATCGCCAGTACTTGAAGATGTTGGTAACGGTAAAAACCGCATGATGTTCTTCAAGAAAACAGTTACTTCTAAAACTGTAACGTTTAATCCGGCGGACGGCATTCCAGCTGAAGTTCGCGAGCAAGTTGCTGGTTTAGATACATTTGGTGATATTGTTTTAAATAAGCAAGAGGTTGCAATGTTCAGGGGCGGTTGGTTAGACAGAACAGGTGCAATTATAGAGGACACTCCAGGTATTGGTAAGTCAGCTTCACTATCTGTGAGCTTTGCAAATCCAATCCCTAGAACGGTATACACTACTATTCAATCAGCAAATAGAAAGTCGTTATAATGGGTTTATTTGATGGTCTATATAAATATAAGCTTGTAAAAAAATACAACCTTACAAAAACACTGAACGATAGAAAATTGCATCAGGGTCGTGATTATTCAAATGACCTATTAAAGAATTCTCTATCTAGACACATTCAGCGTAATGACACGTTAAGCACATTTATAGGTTTTATACAAGACCTATTTGTTGAAAATGTCAAAATAGTGTCAAAGCTAAAAGTCTGGAAAGCATTTAGTGTAAATAAAGATGAGTGGAGAATTAAGTAATGAGATACGCTGGTTTAAGATTTTTTAATGGTGAACATTCTGAAATCGATTTAGTATACGATTCGGTTAACGAAATATTTAAGGGTTCTATTCATTTAAGTGAAGTTTCTACAGGTTTGTACGAGACTTCAACTTTGTTTATATTAGAAGAAGCTGTAAGTGCATATGGTGTACCGACAATGGTTACACCTATTGCTAATCAATTAAATTCAAACTTTAAAGTTGAATTTGCAAGCGAAAGAACGGCTTCTCGAGATATCAATCTTATCACAGCTAAACTTGCGGATGACGGTGAAATGTACGTCGAACACGTTAATTCAGTAAATCTGACACCACAAGATGGTTCAGTTATTACTTCAACAACAAACGGCATTCACACAGTCACATCGGCAGCTTCTAAAGCAGCTTTGCAAGTTACCTTAGCACTTAACTCAGATGAGGACTCAGCTCACTACAGGAACTTAAGAATATACGATACAATAGACAATCACTTGGTTGCTGAAATCTATGTGTATGGTGAAACTGTTGGTGAAGATGAAAGACTTGCAGTCTTGTTATCTAACCTTGGTACTTCACTTACAACTAAAGACCAATTCTTATTTAAAGACCATGACATCAACGAGCTTGGTACAGACTGGAAACTGATCAACAGAAAGCGTAGAGAGTTACTATTGGAGCTTTCAAACATTAAGCCGTTTGTCGGCACATACAAAGCTTTAATAAATGCTATCAAGTTTTTTGGTTACAATAACCTAACTCTAAAAGAGTACTGGTTAATGATTGACGACCGTTCACCAATGTTTGGTAAACTAAAAGCAGTTGAGGTACCTAATACTTCAGCTGGTTTTATTGTTAAGAAAAGAGAGACAGTACTTCCGTCTTCATCTTATAAAAAGACTTCGAGATTTGGTTTGTTCTACAAGCTTAATGAACCTGATGGTACATTTGACGAATGGGATATACCACAAGTTGACGAGGTATTTGACTTTACACCTGAAGAGGTTTTAATCAAACTTTATGGTCTAAAGAACAAGCTTCAGAAAGAATATCTCCCATTACATGCTAAGATTATAGACATTATTGGAGAGGGTGACTTTTACTCTGCATACAATACAAATATTTGGACGAACAGAAACCCTATTACTGAAGTTGTTGCTGGTATCGACCCAAGTATTGAAATCCATACACCTAATGTTTATATAGAAGATTTACATAAGGTTTCAAAAGTATTTAGTGGGATTAATCAAGATTTTACTAAACTAACACCAACCGAACTAACAGACGCTTATACTGATACTGAATTATTTTACGAGGAATACTATAACCTTGATAGAAATACATTCAACTCAAATAACACTGACCAAAAGATTGGAGCACCTATCATGCTTGAGTGTACTTCATTCTTAAACAGCTGGGGTGACGCTGACTTTACATGGAACGATGCTGAATCATACATTACATGGGAAAACTGGTGGAAACAAAACATCTATGAACTTAGATGGACAATTACAGGACCTAAAGGTTATTTACTTGAATTGGTGGGTGATGTTGATGATTACATGAAGATTGCAGTTGCACTTCCATATGCCGGTTCTTATTCAGTTAAGTTTGAACAGATTGACTTGTTTAATAACGTAATGGTTCTTAGATATCCAGATGCCATCGTGGTTAATGTCAAGCCTGTTGAAATATACGGAGTGTATAGATGGAAAGAATCTCAAAACTATTCATGGGGTCGTTCAAGTTATTCCTGGAAAGACGCTGGTGGTGATTGGGACTTCCCACAACAAAATAAAGACGATGTTGACGAAGAGATCGGAACACTCTATAATACATTAGACAGGGCTAACTATTTACATGACGATTCTAATGGTGTAAACTTCTCTATGGTTAGAAGATATGTTGATACGACATCACCGACAGGCTACGGTGAAACAACCGGCCCTTACTTCTGGAAGAACTTAAAACAGCATACTTGGAACGATGGTGCACATACTTGGTGGGATGCTACTGTTGTTGGCATGGACCAAACTGCTTCGTTTAAGATTCTAAAAGCAAGGGGTGGGGTTACAATGATTATTGAACATTATGATGTTGCATCAAATACGATTTTAACAGGTAATCATACATTTAGCACGACTATAAATACCACGACTAATCCAACTGATATAGCAATATGGAATGCAGAAATATTAGCGCTAAACAATTCAACTGACCCAATAATTAGCAAGTTTAATTACAACGGTATTTTTGAAGATACTAATAATAACGGTACAGCTGATACTTGTTTAGGTATTTTAGCAGTTG